>Ga0157375_10000048_pt1 | contig 140600 bp, 113 predicted proteins | sample M35metaG_FD_115311 | JGI IMG/M metagenome (GOLD analysis project Ga0157375, IMG submission 115311) | Miscanthus rhizosphere microbial communities from Kellogg Biological Station, Michigan, USA - M3-5 metaG | ecosystem: Host-associated > Plants > Roots > Rhizosphere > Soil | place: USA... | reverse complement strand
GGTATTGGTATAGGTGCCACTGAAATTGATGACTTGTCCAGCGGCCAGCGAACTGATGTTTGTCACAAGAGTACCCGCAACTGGTTGATTGTTGGTAATCCCAACGTTAACAAGCGTTTCATTGCCACAGTTGCTAACACTACCGGTGAAACTAACCACGACGGCGTTTCCGCCCACATTCACCGCACTCACGCATTGTTTGGTCACATCGATGCAAGGTGTCCGCACAGTAACGGAGACTTCCTGCTGACCGCCGCCGGTATCCGGATCACACGCGTTGATGACGCACGTCGCATCGGGCGTGCAGGTGGGTATAGTCAGATCATGAACAACGCCAAGGACGTCCACATGTGCCCTGGCGCTGGTAATCGAAGAGGCAACTGACACAACACAGGTGACGGATCCCGCTACAAATGGGCCGGTGCCAAACGGCAGGTTAACATTGGTAGCGACCATAATTTGAGGCCCCGGATTGCCGCTGGAATCGGGGCAACGAAAAAGCACACTCGCACAGGTTACATCGCACACAGGCACAATACCGCTGGGGGTGGCCAACTGAGTATCGTTTTGCACCTGGATAACATAAACGACACGCTCACCATTCGTGACTGTATTGGCAACTGTTACCCCGTCCTGCCGGAACTTAAACACTTGCACACCAACGCCAGCACCTCCGCAGTTGCTGGGGCTTCGATGGGCGTTAGCCTGTCCCACACCAAACAACAAAATCCCCGCCGCCATTACCGCGGCCCTAAAGTTACACGGAATTAGAATGTTATGCATATTTGAGTTTCTTTTTTAGTTTGTTTTATTGGGGGGGGACTCCGTGGATCAAAGAACAATTAGACAAGACAACCTTGTCAGGAACATAGTTCCACTATATTGATTCTACTTGTACAAACGGTCAGCGGGAGTAAATGGAAACCAAAATCGTTGATCTGTGAAAATCGAACCCTTGCCGCGTTACAGGTTGCCCCGGGTCTTCACCCAGTTAACGGGGTTTCAGCCCACTCACTTCTACAAGTTCAGGCGTCCTTATGGTCGATAAACGCCTGACCGTTGCCTGGATTTCGGATTTTCCTATCGAATGGCTGGGCGACCTGCCCGCCCCTCTGCGAGGTTTGCCCCGCCGTCATCCAGCTACCTGGCAAATGGTGCTGCTTTCAGAATTCGAAAACAATCCCAAATTACGCCTCCACGTTGTTCTGTTGCGGGGCCGAATCGAATCCGATTTCACCTTTGAACGGAATGGGGTGGTCTTTCACGTGCTGAAAACCGCGCCGTGGCTCAGATTGGCCTCACTTTTTTGGGCGGATACCCGGCTAATCCAGCGCGTGTGCAAACACATCAAACCCGATTTGGTCCACGCCTGGGGAATTGAGAAAGGGGCCGCGTTGATTGCCTCGCGACTGAACCACCCTTACCTGGTAACGGTACAAGGTCTTTTTGCCTGGTACAAGCAAATGGTTCCCTTGCCAGCTTATTACCGGTTTATCACACAACTCGAAAAGTTCAGTCTTCCTCGCGCTCCACTGGTTACCACCGAGTCCACTTTCGCCGTCGGGTTTCTGAAGCGGCGCTTCCCCGGATTAGACGTTCACCAAGCCGAGCATGCGCCTAATCGCGGTTTTTTTGAAGTGCGCCGACAGCCTCAAACCCAGCCTGCCCATTTTATCGCAATCGGTGAGTTGTCTTTTCGCAAAGGAACGGATCTTTTGTTACGTGCCCTTGAACAGCTCAGCAGCGAGCTGCATTTCAAATGTACAATCGTTAGTGGTCCCGACCGGCGCTATTTAAATACACTCCATCCCGGATTAACAAACGCATTGTTGGAGCGAATCGAATTCAAAGAACATCTTCTTCCGGAAAAAGTTGCCGAGGAACTGGCGACTCCGACGATGATGCTTCTCCCTACTCGCGCGGATGTGAGTCCAAATGCGGTGAAGGAAGCGGTTGTCGCAGGTGTTCCGGTGGTGGCCAGTAATGTGGGTGGCATCCCTGATTACGTCACTCCATTCAAGAATGGACTTCTGTTTACTCCCGGCGATCTTGATCAATTCGTTGAAGCAATCCGGACCGCAATCAAGCATCCCCTTTTTGGGCGTGGCCAGGTCGATCCTGATTCGCTCGCTGCCAGTCGTGTTTACCTGTCGCCTACCCGCATGGCTGAAAATTTCCTCGCAGCCTATGACCGGTTGCTTGAGAAGCCGGGCGCTTCCAGCTAGGTTTTCCATTCAATCGAATGGTCAATGAACTAGCAAAAACGGCGCGGCACCTCCCTCCAACCATACGCCGGCCGCTTGGCAAGTTAGCCGGCAAGTTGGACCAGCGCATTTTGCAACCATTGCAAGGACTGCTTTTTGATCTCAAAGGAAGCCAGTTCCAGGCTGATGACTGCAAATTCATCATTCCAAAAGATCTGACGACTCGTACCTTTCGCGCCTGCTTTTGGCGCGGGAATTACGAGAAGGAGGAACGTGAATTGATCCGCCGCTGGATCCGCCCGGCTGACAGCGTGCTCGAACTGGGCGCTTGCCTTGGAATTGTTTCTTGCGTGACCAACAAACTTCTCGCGGAAAAATCGAGACACGTTGTGGTCGAAGCAAACCCTTTTTGCATCCCAACTCTGCAACAGAATAAGGAACTCAACCGGTCAGGATTCAAAATCGAACATTGCGCGGTGGGCGAGCCGCCTGAGCTGACGTTTTATTTGCACCCGAACTATATTGTGGGAGGCAACTCACAACGTGTAACCGGCCGTCCGGTTCGAGTTCCTGCGAAAACCCTGCCGCAGCTTGAGCTCGAGAATGGCCCTTTTACCGCACTCATTATGGATATTGAAGGCGGAGAGCTGGAGGTCCTCCAACAATCGACCGACCTGCTCAAAAACTATCGCTTGGTCATCATTGAATTGCATGCATTTGCGATCGGCGTCGAAGGCGTGGAAACTTGCCAAAATATTCTGAGGCAGAGCGGATTAATCCGTGTGGATCTAGCAGGGCTGACCGAAGCCTGGCAACGCGGTTGATTCCTTCTTATGCTGAATCTGCAGAAAAGCCTAAGAGACCTCCGATACAAGCTGTTTTACGGGATGGTGCTCAGCCGGCGTTTCGATTTGGCCACATTCGGCGGTGCGGACTCGATCTGTCAATGGACCATTTGTCCGACAGGGCTTGGCCCCCGCAGTATCATTTATAGCGCAGGGGTTGGCAGCGATATTACGTTTGAACACGCGCTCGTCGAGAAATTCGGTTGCGAGGTCATACTGATTGACCCGTCTCCAACCGGCTTGAAAACAATGGACCTGCCGCAAAACAGGATTCCTCAGTTCCATTTCTTTCCAGTGGCTCTGGCAGCGCGCAATGGAAAACTGAACCTGTCTCCGCCATTGGATGCCGAAGGCGATTCATGGTTCGGCCAGCCCGATGCTCCGGGAGGAATCGAAGTGACCTGCGCGGATCTGGCTTCTCTGATGCAACAAAATCATCACAGCCATATCGATCTGCTCAAACTCGATATTGAAGGTTGCGAGTACGAAGTCATCGAGCACATTGTAAGAAAGCGTCTGCCGATTGCACAAATCGCTGTCGAGTTTCATCATGGAATTCTGCCGGGGTTTGAGCGCAGTCAAACCATCCGAACCATGCTCAAGCTCATCAGACACGGATACAGATTGGCCGACCAAACCGGCGCAAACCACACCTTCATATCGCCCGGGTTAAGTGGTAGAAAGAAGGATTGAGGTTTGAGCCGCCCTAAATTTAAGCCCTGTTTAACGCTCGCAACTGACTCATAAAATCCCTGGCGAAAGTTTCGAAGGAAAGTTTCTGCTGCAGCTCCGCAAGGTTTGGGACGGCGCTGCGCCGTGACCGTTCGTAGCATTTTAAAATGGCCTCGGCTGTCGCTGACGCGTCGCGGATGGGAACCACTTCGCCATTAACGGCTGGCTCGACGAAGTCATTTGCTCCTGTATTGGGGGTGAGAACCACCTGCAAACCGCACGCCATGGCCTCGAGAGCAGCCCGCGCCAAACCTTCCTCGAGAGAAGGCAACACATATACATTTGCGCTGCGCAACCGTTCGACCAGTTGATCATGCGGCAACCCGGGAGACCAATCGATGGGCAAATCCCTATATCGGCTTAGGATAGGTTTGATGTCCTCGCGGATATCGCGTGTAAGAAGCAATCGCGCCGAAGGATGCTTTCGGTATACCAGCGCAAAAGCCTCCAGCAAATACGGAGTGCCTTTTCGTAAGGAGAGACTTCCTGTGTTAATGACTGTTAGCGGACCCTCTTTTCGGGAATGTGCCTCTGGCTGGAAGCGAGACAGATCGACTGGATATACATTGCGCAAAACCTGCTCTGGCTTGAATCCCCGAGACAAATACGAGCGTGACACGTACGTGCTGGGTGATAGCACGTAACTCACATCGGCAAGCATTGCGCGCGATCGTTCATACCAGAATCGTGAAACGGGTGGATAGGGAGACTTCCACCGACGTTGTTCCTCAGTCAGTATTTCCCAAAAATGTTCAATATGTGAATTCCCGGCATCAACGAAAGTTTTGCCGCCATGCTGCCGAATGAATTTGAAAGACGCATTAGCGTAACCATAGCTGGAAATCATATGATCGCCCGGTTGAAGATGCTTTAAAACCCAGCGATCAAACCAGGGCAGCAAGCGAAAACGAAAGGATTCTCCCTGAAAGGTGCCGAGCAAACGCGAGGCTGCGTAGGTGCTGAGTCCGATCCATGGATTCAGGCGGGTGCGTTCGGAAGGGATGCCGTGAGTTCCACGGCGCGTGCCGAGGGCAAGGAAGCGCAATAGGCCGGATTGTTCGAGCGCTCGCGCATTATCATCGCAGACTGATCTCTGCGGTGTGGCGACGATGAAGTTTCGATTTGGCACTCAAAGGAAAGCCTGGAAGAAACCCGAAGCCGCTTCAAGAGTCTTTGATCTTGAAGCTCTAGTGTGTGTTTGGCAGGTTTGGGTGGATGAGTCCCGAATCTGCGACGGTTGCCGAGCCGCCATTTGAACGACGGTTTGACAGCTCGCTCCGAAGTTGGGAATGGATTTTTCTGCTGGCATTTTGGCTTTCCATCGTCCTCTCCGCTTTTTGGCAATCGCACAAGGAATACTTTGATAACGACGAGCTGTGCACAGCCCTGTTGGTATCGCATCCAAGCTTCTCGACCATGTGGGCGGCGATCCGGCACGGGGGTGAAGTGAATCCACCATTATTTTTCATAATCGAATGGTTCATTGCGCGGCTGGGAAGCACGGGCGAAACGATGCTGAGGTTCATTTCATTCATATCAGTTGGGTTCGGCGGTTGGGTCCTTTACTTCACGCTCAGACCGTTCACCGGGCCAAGAATTGCCGCGCTGGCGATCGCCTTAATCTTAGGACTCAGCCGCGACGCATTTTATTTTGCGGGGAGAGCGCGCTATTACGGGTTGTTATTTTTGCTGGTCACAGTGGCGATCTGGCTCGTAAAGCGGCCCGAGGCGCAACGGTTAGTACGGTGGCGTGACGGTGTTTTCGTCTTCCTGACCCACTGTGCCATGGTTTATCTGCATTTGTTTGGCTTGCTGTTCAGCGGCGCAGTATTTCTAGCGATGCTAATAGCGGATTCTCTGGCCGGCCGATATCGCTCGCGTTTATACGGATGCATCATTGCAGCGTGGGTTGCGTTCGGAGCCTGGATCCCTTCGATGTTGAAACAGCTTAAATCGGCCGGAGCCTACACGCCGCCAGGCTATCACAGCATTGGATACATAGTGGAACAGCTCTCCCTGGAAACTCCACTGGCGCTAGTGCTTTTGCTGGTCGCTCTCTTAGCGGGGTTGGCACTTATCGCAACCCGGCCGTGTGCGGCCACCGAAGAAGCCAACACCTGTGCGTCACCAGAAGGCTGGATCTTTCTTGCCTTGCTGGCTGGCAGCCTTCTGGCGATCCCCATTGGGGCCTGGTTCGGTTCATTTAAAATCACCGCTCTTTACATGCCGCGCTATGTCTTCCCTTCTATTATCGCCTGGGTGGTCATTACTGCTTTGGTTCTGCTCGCTTTTTTTCGATTGCCCCACGGCAACCTTCAGCTCAGGTGGGGCGCGCCGCCAGCGATTTGGAGTATTGCCTGGTTTGGTGTCCTCGCCTTTTGTCTGTGTTTCCAGCCCATGCGCGCCTGGAAAAATGCGCCCCGCCCGGCCCAGGCATTTGTCGATGCCACATACGGCCAGGAAAACTTGCCGATTGTTTTTGAAAATTCATGGCCGTATCTCCCGCGAGCTTTTTACGGAAGGGGACGCGATTACATGCTGTTCACCGATGCAAATGCCAGTCAGGCTGATCCCAATTGGTATACCGGTTTTATCGAGCGTTATTTCAAAAGTTACTATCCTCGCTACCAACGCATTCATGTGGCGCATTATGAGGATCTCCCTGACTCGTTCCTGGCAGTGGATGATGATGTAACTCAAACCTTTGAATGGCTATTTCACCACAAATCGGAATTCAAGACGCGCCTGCTCGGGAGAAGGAAAGCTGAGAACGGATATTTTGGCGAGGAACGCGTTTATTTGGTTGAGAAAAGCCGCTCGGCCCAAAGCAATCGGAGAGCTCCGCAGATCGAGGCGCCTTGAATTAATGTTTTCTTTATTTTCCTGGTGAGCAAATCTGTCGTTTCTGCGCGTATGAAAAAACTGAAGGCACTGGCCAAACACGGCCGCAAAAGGTTCCGGGAATCCCGCGCGAAAATTTTGCGGCGGCTTGGGTTTTTAAACAGTGACTGGGATCAAAATTTGCCTGCAGAACTCCAATTCTGGGATTGGGCCTTGAAGGATGGCGCCCGCAATTGGGACCAGGGAGAATGGCGCAACTGCTCCGATCCAAATCTCGAACTTCAGCCGGAATTGAAGGCGCTGATTCCCGCGCCCGTTGGAACGGTTGTTCGTATTTTAGATGTCGGCTCCGGCCCGCTGACCCGCGTCGGCAAGCGTTGGGATGGAAGAAAGGTTCAGGTAGTGCCGGTTGACCCGCTGGCAAATCAGTATAATCGCCTGTTGGCAACTCATCAGATCAAACCAATCGTAGCACCCGTGTTTGCTCACGGTGAAAAGCTTCTCGATCAGTTCGCTCCCAACTCCTTCGATCTGGCTTACGCCAGCAATTCCCTGGATCACACTTACGATCCAGTGTTGGTAATTCAGCAAATGCTGGGAGTGGTCAAGCCGGGCCATTATGTTTACCTTTGGCACGTTGCCAACGAAGGTGCCCGCGAGTGTTATACCGGTCTGCACCAATGGAATTTCGACATTCGAAAAGGTGAGTTCGTGGTGGATGATGGACGGAAGAGCCAATCCGTTTCCGCAGCTTTTAGCAGGCAGGCAGAATTAGATGCTGAATTCCAAACTGCTTTTGATACGCGAATCGTTGTGGCGAAACTGAAAAAACTATGATGAGATTGCTTCAACTCAGCAACGATGTTGGCTGCACCCAAACGGAATGGGGTTGGGATTTGAACGTTGACCTTCCGACCTCTGTCCAACGCGGAACGTGACGCAGCCTAAAACCCTCCCGGACCTGAACGCCTTCCAATGAGCCGGTTTCGTAACGCGGCACGCTCGCTCACGTCCGGGTATGCCGCGCTGGGCGCAAATGGATTATATCTTCTGGCCTCAGTGCCCCTGGCAATACGTTATCTATCCGATTACGAATTCGCCTTGTGGAACATTGTGGTGCAAGTAGCGGGTTATCTGCTCCTGATCGACTTTGGAATAACTGGAGCTGTCTCCCGGATCCTAATCGATCATAAGGACAATAGAGAATCCGGCAGTTACGGCTCGGTCATCAAGACCGGGATGCTGGTGCTGCTGGTCCAGGGCGGAATAATCATCCTGGGCGGTATTGTTCTGACATGGATTTTCCCTTCGCTGTTAGCGATCCGTGAAGATTATGCAAGAATTTTCAAGCTGCTTATCTTTGGCCAATGTCTGTTGCTTGGAGGATTTTTTGTAACCCGGATTTTCACAGGGATGTTGCAAGCGCATCAGCGTTTCGATGTGATTAACTATGCGCAAATCCTTCAGCTTCTGGCTGGTTTTATTACGCAATGGTTCACCTTCCACATTGGATGGGGTTTGTACAGTCTGTTAGCCGCGAGCGCCGCGAACACAGCCGTTGGTGTCGTTCATAATTTCGTTTGGGTCTTATATTTGCGGCTCTTTCCTTCCAAGGACCATTGGGGAAGAACAAGCTCGAATATTTTCAAGGAAGTATTCGCTTTCGGCAAAGACCTGTTTGTCATGGCGATCGGGTTGCAACTGCTCAATGCCAGCCAGATGGTCATCATCGCTCGAACCCTGGACGTCACCGCCGTCACGGTTTGGACCATCGCGACCAAAAGCTTTCTGCTGGCCCAGCAAGTCGTCGCGCGCATATCCGATTTTTCCAGCAGCGCCCTTGGCGAGATGATCGTGCGGGGAGAGCGGGATAGATTGCGGCAGCGTTTTCGCGAGCTGCTGATCATAACAGCTTCCGTAGCGGTATTTGCCGGCGCCTCAGTCGCTCTCTGCAACGGGAGCTTCATAGCGGTCTGGCTGAAAGGTGGGTCCCACACAATCAATGGGCGTGAAATGAAAGATGTTCGCTCTTTGAGTTCAAGGCTAACGGAACATGCAGACCCGGTTTCGCAATTTGTTTGGACGCAATTTTCGGAATCGAGCCGCGAAACGATTCGGACCAGCACCAGCACAAACGCGCTTCAAGCAACCCTGGTCACTGAGTTAAACAACTTGCTAACCAACTCTATCTACGAACCGCAACGGTTTAAAGACGTAGCCTTATCTCAGGAAACCAAATACCTCCTTAATCGAAAACTTCATGGAGGTTGGCTGGCCCGATTGAATCGGCTTTTACTCGAGGACGCCTTCCCCGAACAAATAGAAAGCAGCATTAAGTTTTCCTCTGCCTGGCCCTGGCGCAATGACGTTCTGCTCGGGCTGCTTCTGATCGTCACAAGTGTTACCCGGTGTCACATTGGCTTGACCGGGCAAACCAAACAGATCGGTGCGATGCGCTTTGTATATTTCCTTGAAGGATTAAGTTTTGTCGTCGCCGCCTGCCTTGCTGCACCAAGATTCGGAATGACCGGAATCATTGCCGCGGCAGTTGTCGCGAACATTCTTTGGAGTGGAGCATATGGATTTTGGCGGACAGCTCGCTACTTTGGAATCCGTGTCTCGGAGCCATTGTTCGCCTGGTTGCGTCCATCGTATCTGTACCTGTTCTCCATGACGCCGATAACGGTTCTGATTGCATGGGGAACTGCTGGACTATTCATCGTTCCACGATTTTACGTCTGTGCAACAATTCTATTTTTTATCGGTTCGACGCTTTTGTGGATCATCGGTTTGAACAACGAATTACGCCGGGAATTTAAGCATCGGTTAAAACCAAGGTGAAAGGCGTTTCTCTTAGTCAGAATTCTTGGAAAAATGACCCAGACTTGAGAGCTGGTTGGCAAAGACATTTGCAAATGTTTGTGATGAAAGCCTTGTTTGCAGATCACCCACTTGCGGCACAAAACCATCCTGAATTCGACGCCAGCATTTGAGGATTGCTTCAGCCGCCGCTTTTGAATCGCGAATGGGAACCACCTCCCCGTTGATACCAGGTTTTACGAAGTCACTTGTCCCTGTGTTATAGGTAACTACGACTTGGAGCCCGCATGCCATGGCTTCCAAAGCCGTCCGCACCAGTCCCTCTTCCAGTGATAACATTACGAACACATCCCCGGAACGCAGCCGCTCTGCCAATTGCTCATGGGGCAAACCGGGCGCCCACTCAATCGGTAAATCCCCATATCGCCCCAAAATGAGTTTCATATCATCGCGAATATTTCTGCTCAGCAACAACCGGGCTGAAGGTTCATGGCTGCGCACCAACCGAAAAGCTTCCAGCAGGTACGGGGTGCCCTTCCTCAAAGAGAGCTGTCCGGTATTGATGATGGTAAGAGGACGTTCTTTTGGACGTGGGGTGGAAGTGGGGTGAAATAACGATAGGTCGGCCGGATACATGTTTTGCAGAATCTGTTCGCGCCGAAATCCACGATCCAGAAAAGACTGAGCCACGTAGGAACTGGGGCAGAGCACGTAATCCACGTTTTTGAGCATTGCAATCGAACGCCGATACCAGTGCGGAGAGACCGGGGGATAGGAACAATTCCAACGTCTATGTTCTTCGCTGACAATTTGCCAGAAATTCTCCATGTGCGAATTTCCAGCGTCTAAGAACGTTTTGCCACCGTGCTGACGAGCATATTTGAAACACTCATTGGCATAACCGTAGCTGGAAAGAACGTTGTCGCCCGGTTGCAATAGTTTTTTTGCCCAACGATCAAACCATGGGAGGAGTCGAAACCGAAACGCTTCGCCCTGGTAAGGAGGCAACAACCGCGCTCCGATGTACGCCACCAGGCCGATGAGGGGGTTAAGCTGCGTATGCTCTGGCCGAATGCCATCGACACCGCGCCGTGTGCCAATGGCCAGCAGGCGCAACTTTCCTATCGGATCCAGGACGCGCCCATAATAATCACAGCAAGTGCGGCTGGGTTCAACGATCACGAAATCGGCCTTTCTCGATGGTTGATTCATCCCAGTTGCGAGGGCCTTCCCACCGCTGACGCTATCCCCTGATGGCTTGTTCATCCCAGACGGACGAGGGGACAGAAGCAGTTTTCCCAATAGACCGCGTTGCCGTCTTCCATCCGGGAACGGTCGAGTAGATCCCCACCCATGTTCCGCGAATTGCAACAATCGGATACTGCTTCGCGTACTCATTTAATGCTTCGGGCACACCGCATCTGCCATGGAAGTAGCTGTCCAGGCAATAGTCATGCCAAAGAATAACACCTTCCTCCGCCAGCACCTCGAAGGCCACTTTGGTGTCATTCATTACTGAATTAAAGTCATGGTTGGCATCGACAAAAATGAAATCATATTTCTCATCCTTTTCAAAAAGGGCCCGGGAAATTGAACCTACTTTACGTTGAATTTTCCGCTCGATATCAAGGCCCCGATAAGCCGCGCCATGCTTCGGTTCGACGTCAACAGTGACAATCTTCGTATCGGGGCCGGTATTCTCGGCCAGCAACCTAGCGGTATCTCCGCGGTAACTGCCCAATTCGAGAATGCGCTTGCTCTGAAATCCAATGGCTGCTTTTAGGACGACAAATACATCCACCAATGGTGTGGACCAGGCTCCCATCGGACACTGCTTGATTTTGATTTCTGTTTCAACGAACCCAGGGATGACCTCCTGCGGATCGCATTCCGGAAGAAATTTTCGATGCGTCAAAAAGCTGCTTAGGAACCGGTCCACTTTTGGCCGGGAGCCTGCAACGCGCCAAAGCCGGCGCAGCCAGCGTGCTTTTGGAGGCTCGTTTATCATGAGCCGAAAACCTTTGCCTCTTTGACCGGCTTTTGCCGGCCGATTGCGATTGGTTCATTCTCCTGGCCAGGTCCGGTCCCTTGAAGAATGGATTGATAAAGGTTCAAGTGCCGCTCCGTCATTGTTTGAGCATTCATACCTCGGACGCGTATGGACTCAGCCGCGGCTTCACCAAAGCTAGTTCGCTGAGATTCGTCACGGATCAATCGTTCGAGGGCGAGGGCGAGGGCATTTGAATCCAGGGGAGGGACCAGAAGACCGGTCTTTCCGTCGGAGATCAGTTCATCATTGCCGATAACCCGGGTGGCCACGCAGGCACAACCGCAAAACATCGCCTCTTGCAATGCGAGAGGCAGCCCTTCGAACAAGGCAGGCTGCACAAACACGCTGCTACGGCGCATGAATTCCATCGCATCATCGCGGCTGCCTAATAAGAGGATCCGATCCTCGAGATGATGAGCGGCAATGGTGGCCTGGACTTGCTTCAAGCAATCGTCCGGGCCGGGGTGCCCGAGCAATGCCAGCTTCCAGGCGGGGTGAGCCGCAGCGATTTTTGCAAAGGCCGTGGCCAATGTGTGCTGACCTTTACGCAAGGCGATATGGCCGACGCAAAGCACGAGGGGTTCACGGGGTTTCATTGCACGGGCGTCAGAGCTGCTTGGCAGGCGGGAGTGATAAACAGAACGGAACTTGCTGCTCATCGGCCAGTACCATCGTTGCAATCGTTTACAAACTCCTTGGGATACGGCGATTTCAGCGCGCACATTCCTCAGTTGATCGAGTTTGCCAGACCAGCCGAGCGGCAAAAGCCCCAGCTTGAGCCAAAGAGGCTTATTCGGCGCGCAGTAGCCGTCCAGGATTGAAACTGCCATGTGACTAGTGCTCACGGCGGCGACGCCCTTCTTCTTCAGGAAAGAAAACGGAGACTTGCCAGGAATACGAATGCCCCAACCGTAATTGCCACCGAAATGAAAATGGGCCAGCGAAACGCCCTGCTCTGAAAGCTGGGTGGCAAGATATTCTGAAGTATGTCGTGAAACCGACGCAGGATCCCAGCGAATGTGAGAATGCACACCCGGGTGTTGGAATCCAATTTGATCGGGCGATACCAGCACCACATCGTGGACGCTGGAAATGCCTTCGATCAGCTTTTCAACCAAAACACTGACGCCGCCCCGAAGAGCCAGCGAATACTCCAGGCCGAGGGCGATCTTCATGAAATTACCAAGCCGTTGCTGTACTGTTGCAAAATAGGTGGACCAGGCTGGGAGGTCAAGCTTGGGGGCTTAGGCCGCTTGGCCGCTGTCTTCCTGCTTGGCGTATTAGAATTTTCAGGGTGCGCCAGAATCTACGGAATGAAAATAGCTCTTGAGCGGCTTGATGATTCCAAGCTTGAGCAGCAGCAAGATCAAGCCGGTGTAGGCAAGGGAAATGAGCGCGTCTTTGAGCAGGCTACGCCAGGAATATTTGCGATCAGTCTCAGAAAAGATCTTGTGCCCGCCTTTGTGCATAAGCACGAATCCGAGCACGTTCGTCAGCCAATAACCAAAAATGACCGCAGGTTCAAATGCGGCTTTATAGAAAAAACTGATTACCCACGCGAAAGCCAGCGCCAATGGAAGGTTGATCAGCAAATCGTTCCACCACGAAAGTGGTGAGAGCATAAACCCAATTCCCGCCAGAAGACCGCCGCTAAACTTTCGGTTCCAGGGCACTTTCGAAGATCATCTGGGCCGGGCACGAAGTGCAAGCATGAAGGAGAAGATGGACAGTCACGACGGTAAGGCGCGCACGGAGTGGCGAAGGCGTTACAGCGGCCACAAAAAGGCAGTTGACCGGGCGCGGGAAGCTTGTTATTGTGCCGTTGTGAATTTGAACCTGCTGCTATCGAGCGCGCTGCTTCTGAGCTGCGCGGCGGTTGGGTTCTAGTTGTTCACTGAGTTTGCTAAACCCACTGCCGTCCGGCGGTGGGTTTTTTTTGTCCTATCGTCGGCAGGCAGCAACTGAACTGAAAGCGCCATGATAACAAAACCGAACAGCAAATACCGTCCGTTTCCATTAGTGCAATTACCGACACGCCAGTGGCCTGCCCGGGCGATCGCCCGCGCGCCCATTTGGTGCAGCGTGGATCTGCGCGATGGCAACCAGGCTTTGGCAGTGCCGATGAATGTGAGCCAAAAACTCGAGTTATTTCAGACGCTCGTAAAATGCGGGTTCAAAGAGATCGAGGTTGGCTTCCCATCGGCTTCCAACACGGAGTTCGATTTCAACCGCCGGTTGATCGAGGACGGGCGGGCGCCTGACGATGTTTGGTTGCAGGTGCTCGTGCAGGCCCGGGAGGATTTGATCGACCGTACCTTCGAATCGTTGAAAGGCGCACGCCGGGCTATCATTCACTTGTACAACTCCACCTCCCCGGCGCAACGGCGGGTTGTTTTTGGGATGTCCAAGGATGACATCATCCGCCTGGCGGTGCATGGCGCGACACTCATTCAGCAACGGCTTGCTCAACTCAAGGGCGCCGAAATCATGCTCCAATATTCGCCCGAAAGTTTCAGCGCAACGGAGGTCGAGCTCGCCAAAGAAATCTCAGAGGCAGTCATGGAAGTTTGGCGGCCGACGCCGCAGCATAAAATGATTTTGAACCTCCCCAACACTGTCGAGGTCGCGATGCCGAACGTTTATGCCGATCAAATTGAATGGATCTGCACCAATATTGCCAACCGCGATTCATTGATCATCAGTTTGCACACACACAATGACCGGGGGACCGGGGTGGCATCCACCGAGTTGGGTTTATTGGCCGGCGCAGACCGCGTGGAAGGAACGCTGTTTGGGAACGGCGAACGCACCGGCAACCTCGATATCGTCACGGTAGCATTAAACCTTTATATGCACGGAATCGAGCCGAACCTCGATTTGAGCGATCTCAATGGGATTCGTGAAGTGTACGAGCGCTGCACCGGGATGAGTGTGCCACCGCGGCAGCCCTACGCCGGAGAACTTGTTTTTACGGCGTTTAGTGGCTCGCACCAGGATGCCATTCGCAAGGGCCTGGCCGAATGGGGCGATAAACGCCACACGCATTGGGACGTTCCATATCTTACGATTGATCCGACCGACATTGGCCGCGAATACCATGAAGTCATTCGAGTCAACAGCCAGTCGGGAAAAGGTGGAGTAGCCTATTTGCTCGAGAGCGAGTTTGGAATCGAGCTGCCGAAGGAGTTGCAACGTGAATTCGGACCGATTGCCAATTTGGAAGTCGATCGGCTTGGCCGCGAGGTGAGCGGAACGGAACTCAAAGAGATGTTCTGGCGCGAGTACATCGACCGCGCGGCCCCATGGCAACTTCAAGGATTCGAGACCGAAAGCCGTAATGGGACGGTGCATTGTCGCGCGCGGCTAACGCGCGCAACTCAACCGATCGAGTTTTCTGGCCAGGGCAACGGGCCGTTGGCGGCCCTGGTCCATGGGTTCAGCACCGCGGGGGTTCCACGCTTCGAGATCGAGCAGTACAGCGAACACGCTTTGAGTGCCGGTGAGGGGGCAGCCGCAATCGCCTACATTCAGATCAAACATGGCACCGGCCTGAAGCGCTGGGGAGCAGGCGTTGACACCAATATTGAACTGGCATCGATTAAAGCGGTTATCAGTGCTTTGAATCGCTCCTGACATCGATCATGCGGATGCTGATTCATTCTGATCCTCAGGGAACAAACATCCGTTCTCTTCCATTTTGCTGGCCATTGATGGCCGTTTCGGCAAAATAGGTTACGTTCGAATCAATTTGATGAAGCGCCGTTGGATATGGTTTTGGCTTTGCGCCTTGCTGGGTGTCGTGGTGCTCGCCTGTGGTTGGATTATTCCAGCGTACGTGCGGGCGGTGGACACCGCCGTTGTTGAGAAAGCAGGCAGGCGAACCGGCACGCTGGTCGATCGAGGCATTGAGTTCGTTAAGGAAAACAATCTAGGAGTGGCAGAATTGCTTTTGGAAGCCGCGAGATATGAGGGTATCCCTGACCGCGCACAACTCGGCCTCGCCGTGACCAACCTGGCGCTGACCCATCCGGGTTGGGAAGTTTGGGGGGGCGGAGAGGGGCATTTCGAGGTCCTGTTTGGCTCTGCTCCCAGGCAGCCACATAACGCCTTACCTCCCGATGCGGCCGGTTCAAAGTCGAGCGCCGGAGGAGTTGAAAAAAGCCGTCCCGAAGCCGTATCCGAACCGCTGACCGAATGGGTCGTTCGCCTGGAAAATCGAGGCAAGGTGCTGAACCTGTTGCAGGCGTCAACTCAGCCATTAATTCAGGATTTGCTGAGAACTCAGGCTTTAACGAACACCGTTATTTTTCCTCCGTCACAATCGGCCTCTGGCCAGGCATTCGACGCAGCGATTTCAGTGTGCGGCCTGTTACTGACTGAAGGTGAGCTGACTCCCAGCATGAGTAATGCATTGCACACCGCCGCCTCTGTAGCAAATCGCGGTGGCTCTTCACAAACAGTGGAAGAAATCCTGCTGGATTTCATGTCGCTGGGCCAACGGCTAAATTGGAGCCAACTCGCCGCGCTCGTCTCCATCATCGAGGATACACGGACTTTGCGCTTGTTTGGGGAACGCCTGCGCAAAAACGAAGAGCAACTCCCCGTCCTTTTTTCCGTTATCATGCTCTCAAGAAAACCTGCTGAGGTTGCCCAATATTTGACTCAGTACAGCCAGACTGGATTGGACGAGTTAGGATCCACTTTGCGTTTTGGGGAAGGCGGTGTGAATGAGTTGTTACGCCGTCAAACGCGGTTGAATCGGGCTGGATTTCGGCAGCAGGTGGAGCAAAATACTCCGCTTGGCACCGTTTCACTTTTTGCGGTAGATTACGCATGGCGCGCCCCGTGGGGTGCGCTGGGCATTAAGTGGCTGTTATACCTGCTGAGCGGGTTCCTGTTTGCGGTGGCCCTTCACTTTGTCCAGTTGCCGGGCACAGCTTTGGAAGAGCCGCTTCAGGTGCGGGGCTTTCATTTGGCCCGGGAAATGTTGTTTGCGCTGGGATTCCTGTTAGTGGTCCTGCTTTTGAGCGAGCCGTTTCTCGCTCAGGAAAGCCAGAAAGCGGAGTTCGCTTTTCGGCTGCGTCTGCCTACGGTGGGCAACGCGGCTGCGCCAGGAATGTCCGGAGTAAAGTCATCGTTTATGGATGCAAAAAGTTTATTGACGCTACTGCTGTTTTTCGTGCTGCAAGCCTTGATTTACACCGCCTGCCTTATCAAGCTGGCCGAGATCCGGCGCCAAAGAGTCCCGTCGCGCATGAAGTTGAAGTTGCTCGAGAATGAAGATCATTTGTTCGACGCAGGTCTCTATTTGGGTTTCGCCGGCACGATCGTGTCCCTAATCCTGGTTTCATTGGGCGTCATCAAACCCAGCCTCATGGCTGCTTATTCTTCGACATCCTTTGGTATTATCTTCGTATCGGTCTTTAAAATATTTCATCTTCGGCCAGAGCGCCGGAAATTGTTGTTGGAAGCCGACACCGAGCCCGCGCAAACTGCCGTCCCCGCCGCATCGACTCGGCCGCTTGCTGCTCCGTTATGAATCGCAGCATTCTTATTGTCATCTGCGATTTTCTGCTGGTGAGCCTGCTGGCATTTTCCACGGTTGATATTAATAAGGCAACCAATGAAGGCGTGCCGCGCAATGTGCGAGTGGAAATCAACACCAACCAGGTTGAAAGCGGCAAGGATTTGGCGGCGGTGATGCGGCTGGCGCTCAATGAAGAGCGAAAGAGCCGTGAATTATTACTGAATGAATTAAGTAAAACGCGCGAAGAAGTCAGCCAGCGCGAAAAACAAGTGCAGTCTGCCCAGCAAGCCCTCCAGGCGCGGGAACAGGAAAGCCTCCGCTTACAGCAGGGGTTGCAAGCCAAAGAACAGGAAAGCCAGCGACTGCAACAATTACAAGCAAGCCTGCAACAGCAATTCACGAGCGCCCAGACCAGTATCCAAGCTTTGAACCAGCAACTGCAAAGCAGCTCCGCTCAGGCTGCCACCTCAAAAGAAAAGCTGGAAGCACTCGAGGCTGAACGAAAGAAACAGGCGGAGCAAGCTGCGGCGATGCAGCAGCAATTGTCGCAGTTGACGAAAAGCAATGAACTTGCTCTTGTCGAGAAGCAGCGTTTAGCCAATCAACTCCAGGTCGCTGAAACCGAGAAACGTTATGCCGCAGAAACCGCAGTTCGGATGCAGGAACAGGTTAAGGTCGAACGTGAAGAAAAAGCGAAACTGGCCGAAGGAGTTAAGGCGCTCGCCAGCAAATCGGGCGAGTTAACCCAGGAGATTCGCGAGAACAGGCCGCTAACTGCCAATACCATTTTCAATGATTTTCTGACTAATCGTGTCGAGGCCCGTTTTGATGCATATCGTTCGGGATTGTTGGGGACCAACCGACGTAAGGACACGCACACTATTTTGGCAAGCGACGGCACGAACACTTTTGCCGTTTGCCATATTCAGGATACCCCCCTGACTCTTTGGAACCCTGGGACGGATTGGGAGGAGCTTACCGGCAGCCTGGCACGCAACGGCGCAGCCTTGCCCATAGGCTCGGTGTCTTTCTCCTTGCGTGACCCCCGCGTTGTTTTGATCCCGGTACCCGCGTCTCAAGCCCGTCAACTCGGAGGCAAAGCTTTTCACATTTCGGCCGCTCCCTATAAATTCCAGGATGCCGTTCTGGTGGGAGCCAAAGAAGGATATTACGGTGAATGCAGGTTCGAAATCGATCTCTCTACTCCGGATTACCTCAAACTCGATAATAACTTTCTAAAAGGTCTTTTTGGGAAATTCAATCCTTCCCGCGGGGATTTGGTTTTCAGCAAAACAGGTGATTTGCTTGGCATTATGGCTAACGGCACCTACTGCATGATGCTCCATAATTTCGATGCTGCCGCAACGATGAGGTTTGGCCAAAACGTCCGCGAACAGCATACAGGGGATACTTTATCCCTCCTCTATAGCATGGTTGCAGGGTTGCCGTTTAAATTGCAGTGACAATGTCATGACCTCCTTTCAGAATTGGATCGGTTGTATAGGCAACTGACAAAACGGTATTCATCCTCTTACATTATCCGCCCGCAAATACCGGTTTGAAGTTTGCCTCCGTCAAAATGCGCGCCACTTCTGCGCGCTTATCGCCCTGGATTTCAATCCGCCCCTCTTTCACAGTCCCCCCAGTGCCGCACGCTTTCTGCATCGCTTTTGCCAACTGTTCCTTCTCCGGCAGCCCAATGCCGACAAAACCCGTGACGACCGTCACGGTTTTACCTCCCCGGCCAGCCGTTTGCCGAATAATATCCACCCGGCCCCGGCTCTTCCGAGCAGGTTGCTTTGTCATTCCTTGTTGAGCATCGGCCTGTTGATTTTCAGGTGCCGAGGGAAGTCCCTCGCTGGATAACGCCTCAAAAGGATTCTGAATTGAACCTGGCGTTCTGCCGATAGGAATGCGCTTTTGACTCATTGTGTGGGAAATAACTTAACAGCAGAATTTCGTCAATAAGCCATGCCATGGATCCAAAATGATCCATAGCCCGCATCTGCTTTAAAGGCCGAAACCTTCGCCCCGTGCTCTTCGTCTAAAAACGGTATGCACCACTTCAGTTTCCCTTCGATTCGCGTTCTTTTCTCGTTCTTGCTGTATGCGCTGGCCGCTCAAGGCGCAGAGCGCAGGCCGAACATTCTTCTTATTGTCGCCGATGATCTTGGTTATGGGGAACTAAGTTGCCAGGGCAATCCTCAAATTCCCACTCCGAACATTGATTCCCTCGCCACAGCAGGAGTTCGCTTTACGAGCGGGTATGTTAGCTGCCCATATTGCAGTCCCACTCGTGCCGCTCTCATGACTGGGCGATATCAGCAACGCTTTGGCCACGAGTTCAATCCCGGCCCTGCCCAGTCAACTCCAGAAACTTTCGGCCTTTCCTTAAAAGAAGCAACCTTAGGCGATCACTTTAGGGGCCTTGGATATGCGACAGGGTGGTTTGGTAAATCCCACCTGGGATACTCCCCGCAGTTCCACCCGCTTAAGCGGGGCTTCGATGAATATTTTGGCTTTCTCGGGGGCGCTCACGATTATTTGGATGCTGCGGGTGACAAACATAACCCGATTCTCCGGGGCACTAATCGTGTGTCGAACCTCGATTATACGACCGACGCGTTCGGACGTGAAGCCGTCCGCTTCATTGAGCAACACCACTCCCAGCCCTGGCTTTGTTACCTTGCTTTTAACGCAGTCCATGCCCCACTCGAATCCACCGAAAAATATTTGTCCCGTTTTCAACATATCAAAGATAACAAACGGCGCACGTTCGCAGCAATGTTGTCCGGGATGGACGATGCGGTCGGCGCGGTGCTGGAAAAACTCCGCGAGCACCGGCTGGAGGAGGATACGCTGATCTTCTTTATTAGCGACAATGGGGGGCCAACAACGAGAACAACCTCTGGCAACGGTCCATTGCGTGGTTATAAAGCCCAGACCTGGGAAGGGGGAATTCGTGTGCCATGGCTCGTGCAATGGAAGGGCCACATTCCGGCGGGTAAAGTGGACGATCGGCCTGTGATCCAACTCGATATCCTGCCGACGGCGCTCGCTGCAGCCGGGGCGGAGCCCAAACCGGACAAAAATCTGGATGGCGTGAATCTGCTCCCATATCTCGCCGGTAAGCCTGGTTCACCTCACGACGCACTTTATTGGCGTTTTGGCCGGCAGATGGCATTGCGAATGGGCGATTGGAAAATAGTAAAAGCTCCGGACGGCTCTGGTCCGGGCGAACTTTCTGGCAAGGCAACGAGCGCCGGAGCAGAGCTTTACAATCTCAAGGAGGACATCGGCGAAACCCAAAACCTCGCCAGGAAGAATCCGAAAAAACTTCAACAACTGGCCGGCCTCTGGGAAAAGTGGAACGCCGATTTGATGGAACCCAAGTGGGAACCTCCACCAAACCGGGGCACGGAGCGGGGGACGTCCCGGCCGGCAGCGCGCTAATAGTTCAATGCGCTCCGGAATTTTTATGCGTGGCTCCCTTTGGGGCCGCGGGCGGGCACGTCTCGCGCTCCGCTAAGCAAACAAGGTTGTGACCGCTTTGGCTTTCACCAGTTCGCGCGGTTGCTTTAAATGATTGTAGACGATCGTATCGGGATCGATGCCGAAAGCGTGGTAAATCGTGGCAAGCAACTCGGTTGGATGCACCGGGTCTGCAGCCGGGCTGCTGCCGGTCTTGTCCGATTTGCCGTGCACGTAGCCGCGTTTGATTCCAGCTCCGGCAATGACCGACGTGTAGCAATAAGGCCAGTGGTCACGTCCATCGGCGCTGTTTGTATTGCCCGAGGTGCTGACCCCTTTTTGAGGGCTGCGCCCAAATTCACCAATCGCCAGCACGATGGTATCTTTGAGAAGTCCGCGTTCGTCCATATCGGAGATAAATGCAGCCAGGCCACTGTCAAGCATGGGACCAGACTGTGTTTTCATGCGTTTCGTCAAATCCACATGGTGGTCCCACGAATGGTTGTCCGAGTTTGCAATCTTCGGCCAGATTACCTCAACGACACGCGTGCCAGCCTCGATGAGCCGCCGGGCGAGCAAACAACTTTGGCCAAAAGTATTCCGACCATAGCGGTCGCGCACCTTCTCCGGTTCCTGTGAAAGGTCGAACGCCTTGCGGGCTCGCCCGGAAATAATCAGGCTCAAAGCGCGCTGGTAATAATCATCGAGGTTGTATTTTTCAACCGCCCTTTCTACATCAGGCATCGCCTCTTCAATCGCATCGCGCAACTTGGCTCGGCGCTGCAAGCGCAAAGCAAATACCTCCGGCGGCAGTTTTAGGTCATCCACCCGGATATGATCCATCTTGCCCATATCCATATCATCGCCTTCCGGAAACAGCGTGTATGGGTCGAAGGCTTTGCCGAGAAAACCAGCATAGCCGCCTTTACCGACGACATTGGATTCCTGTAGCGGACGAGGCAGAGTGACAAACGGCAGCATCGGCTCGGTCACCGGACGTAACCGCACAATCTGAGAACCGAAATTAGGAAAATCTTTGGGATCCGGCGGCTCGAGTTGGCCCGACGGGCTCACTTTATCGGTCGTATACCCGGTCATAATCTGGTAGATGGCCGCCGTATGATTGAACAGCCCATTGGGCGTGTAGCTCATCGAGCGGATCATCGTGAACTTGTCATTCACCTTTGCGAGTTCAGGCATGACTTCAGTAAAATTCACGCCAGGAATTTTTGTGGGTATCGACTTGAATGAACTGCGAATATTATCCGGCAAATTCTCTTTCGGATCCCACAGATCGAGATGACTGGGGCCGCCCTGGAGATAGATCATCACCACGTTTTTCGCGGTGCCCCAACCAGGTCCGCCCGCGCGTTTGCCTACCTCGGATGCGCCTGCCTGGAGCTTGAAGAGCGAGCCAAGCGAAAGACCAAGCATGCCGGCCCCGCCGACCCGAAGAAGGTCGCGGCGTGTCATTTTTAAGTTCGGGTCACAAAGGTCGGTGCAGGTGCTGCCAGTAATTTTAATCATAAGCTTCTTTTAGTTTGAGAGTTTTTGCATCGCGGAATGGGATAATAAATCTGTTCAGTGGTTAAAAAGAAAACCTGCGCTGTTGATCAGCGCCCACGTCAAATCCTGAACCACGGTAAGCCGTTTATTTCCAAACTGCTTGCCGCTCGCCACTGCGTCTTCGCGCAATTGGACCAGATAAGGATCGAGACGTATCGGTTCCTCGGCTTTCGACAGGACCTTTTGCAATTCCGTCAATCTTGGATCAGCAGGCAGTGGCTCCGATGCTTTTGCCAGGGTAAGTTTGCGCTTCCAGAAATCAGCATCGGTTGTCCGGTAATAGTCCAAAATGGCAGTTGCCTCCTCAGCCGAGCGATGCCCTGCAGAGGCGCGCGCGGCCTGTACCACGTCTTCGGGCACACCAAAGTCCAGCGGATCTTCCGCGGTTGTGACGTACAAGCGAAACCGGCCGAGCAAAAAGTCTTCTCCAAATTTCTGGCGCAAAACGAAGCGCAACATAGCGCCATTGGTGCTGCCGATCGGATGCTCAAGTTTAAAGGTCGCTGTATGGCGCTGGATTTTCGGGGCGCCGCCAATCGCCCAGCCATTGTTACCCCCCTCGACCTTGCCATCGATCGCCTGCTTCGGGGAATAGTCCTTTTGTGAGAAATCGGCATTGGCATCGACAAACTTGACAGAGGCATCCGGCTTGTTTGTGCCTGCTGCCCACTGCAACTCGATTTCGGTCAGAACGAAATTTCCATCTTCGTGCCGGCCAGGGCCGAATCGCGGCAGCTTCTCATCCGGCAAAGTTTCCAACATTACTCCGGTAATATTCGTCAGCGGCGAATCCGCCAGAATGGTAAAATCAGACGGGCTCTTGCCACCCGACGATGCAATCGACCCATCGTCGCCTTTCGTCAATTTGACCTTCGCCGTTGCAGAAACCTTTTTCGGTTCCACCAGGGCCCAAATAGTTTTGGCTTCTGCCGGGTTGTTTTTTGTTTCCCACAGAGCGGCGTGTGCGGGCAGCAGTTTTTCGTAATCCTTCAACTCGCCTTGACTCTGAGCGATTTCGGATTGCCGCCGCTTTTCCAGCTCCGCGCGCAATGTTTTGGTCATGTCATCGTAGACACCAAGGTCGGCTTTGGCTTTGACAATCGCCTCCTCCCTTTGACGTTTCATATCCGCGATCACCGGCGCCATCTTGATCTCGAGGGCTCCAAGTTCATTGGTGATCGCGCCGTTGTCTTTATCGACAGTGCTCAATAATGCAAGAACGCTCTTGGTCTCCGCTTCAGTTGCAGGCCGGTTCACCACCCGAAGGAAAACTTCATTGACGAGTTTTTGGTCGTCCGTTTCGGTCTCGACCAGCCTGGCGAGAGCATTCGTAGGCTCATTGATTGCCACCGAAATGGTCGGCCCGCTGAGCAGTGCCATCACGGAACCGAGCCGAATATCACTGCTGCGTTCGCACTCGCAAGCGCTTTGGCGTGGTGGACGGCCGAGAGTCGCCAACAGCCCGCTGCCGACGTCACTCGCTGAATCAGCCAGTTGTGTTGCTCGCTGCCCAGGCTTGGCGCCAGGAATATTCGGCACGCTTCCAGTGACCCGGAATACGGAATCAAAAAGCGTTTCCGCAGGGAGCCGGCGGGCAAGGGCATGCGAGTAATTGACCGTGTCGTCCTCATTCCACTTTGTTGGGCGAATGGAAAGCTGGTAGGTCCGGGACTTGCAAATAAGCTGCACCATGTGACGCGCATCGAAATTGTGATCGATGAACTCACGCGTGAGGTATTCAAGCAAGGCGGGGTTGCGGGCAGGGTTGCCCGCGCGCGTGTCATCGAGCGGTTCGATAACACCTGCGCCCGTCAAATAACCCCAGAGGCGGTTCGCATAACTTGAGGCAAAGAAGCGGTTATCAGGAGAAGTAATCCACCCGGCAAGTTGCTCGCGACGGGGGGCCTTTTCTTTGATCTCGAACTTGGCTGGAAATGGAAACACCGGCGGGGACACTTTGCCCGTGCGGTCATGTTTGACTTCTCCTTCCGCTACATCCGACACTGTTTCATAAAGAGGCTGTGCGTTTTCAACCGCGCTGCCGCCAATCTTCTTTCCGGCGCTCTTCGGATCTTCCTTCAATGAAACCTGCGCAAAGTACGCGGACATATGATAGTATTGGTCCTGGGTCCAGCGCTCGAAGGGATGATCGTGGCATTTATTGCAATTAAAACGGGTGGCGAGAAAAAGGTGAGTGGTATTTTCCATCGCTTCAGTTGGAGTACGCACAATCTTCCAATAGCTGGCGGCTGGATTCTCGCGATTTGAACCGGTGGCGGTGAGAATCTCCCGCGCAAACTGATCGTAGGGAGTATTCTTCTCGACTTCATGGCGAATCCACGAACGAAATAGCTCAGCGCCTTCAGTTCCAAGAAACTTACTGTTGCACTGGAGCAGATCCGCCCACTTGTTAGCCCAAAAATCCACGTATTCAGGCGAGCCAATCAGCCGATCGACGACAGCGTCGCGCTTGATCTTCATCTCGCGGGAATCATCAAGAAATGCCCGGATATCTTCAGGCGACGGAGGCAACCCCGTTAAATCCAGGTACACGCGCCGAATGAACTCGAGATCAGTGCAAAGTTCCGAAGGCTCGATCTTCATCCGCTTCCATTTGGCGGCGACCAGTTCATCAATCTTGCCCCAGGCCGGTGGTTCCTTCCAAACGAACCCAGTGCGGTCACCCATCACAGTAATCGTGGTCGCAACGTAATTCCCTTCAAAACGGGCCAACACCGGCGCTTCGCCGCGCCGCAAAGTTGTGACGAGCGCGGTGGTATCGATCGTGGCCACATCCGCATTACCGCTTTCTACGAACGCCTCGCCGGTGACGTCACGCACTGCGCCATCGCCATAGGTGGCGACCACGCGCATTTGCTGACGCGAACCGATCTGTTGAACGACCGGGTCTTTAGGAAAGATTTCTATTTTGGTAACCCGCGGCGATTTCATGTCGAGGGTTGCTCCGCTTGCGATCCACTGGCGCAAAATCGCGTAATATTTGCTGTCCAAAGTCGTACGGCGTCCACCTTCATGCGGAACCTCTGCTACGGCCTTCAAGAGCATCAAGCTGTCGTCCGGCGAGGCGAGGTTGACACGGCGCGAGGCCATATCGTCAGTCAGCGCGCGCAGGTCTGTTTCCGGATCGTACCCGCGGAGAGAAAGCTTGAATCCGTTTTTGCCTTCCTTTGCGCCATGGCAAGTCCCGGCGTTGCACCCCAGGCGGGCTATAGTTGGGCTGACATCGCGAATAAAATCTGCCTGATACCCTTTCCCTAAACCGCTGATTTCAACGGAAGCTTCGGTTTTTTTATCTGCCAGGGATATGGCCAGTTTGGCCGTCCCATTTTTCATTGGGCGCAATACACCGCGCGGAGAAACTTCAGCCAACGGGGGATCCAGGGCAAACTTCGCCATTCGGGTTACATCAGCGGTATCACCCGATTCAAGCCGGGCCAGGACCAGCAGTTGTGCGTAGTCATTGGCGCGGTCAAACTTTAAAGTGGCTGGTTGTAATTCAAGTGCTGTCACCTTTGCGCCTTCGGGCAACGATTCAGGACCAAGCTTTGGCTCCGCGCTCTTCACGACGGCCGTGCCCCAGATCGGTTTCGTCTCCGCAACAGGGCCCTTGTCCACCGGCACAGAAACAAACGATTTTAACACGCTGCCATTGGTCGCGCTAATAAGCCGGACCATGCCATCCGAGCCGGCTGCGGCAATTACGTTTCCGTCAGGACTGAACGCGACCGAATAGATGGCCGATTCAGGGATTGATGTCCGTGTGATTTCCCGAATGCCCTGCTTTTTGTAATCGTCGAGTTGTTTTTGCTCCTCGGGTTTTCGCGATCCGGGGACTTTGCCCATGAGTGCGCGCAGTTCCTTTGGCACGTCATTAGTGAAATCGTAGCTGCACACGAGCAATTCACCGGCCCGATCGAGGCCGCTCGCCGCGGCGATGCGTTTGCCATCAGGGCTGAAGCGGACACTGAACACGCGTCCCGTCATCGGAAAGAGATCCGCAATGAATTGCGCGTCGTCACCGATCTCGCGTTTGACCTCGCGGAAAATACGATAGACTTTCGGCAAACCATCCGAGCCTCCGGTAATAATGTGATCCAGATTCGGATGAGTCGCCAGAGCCAGCACCCCGCCTTTGAGCGCCCCCGGGGTGATCGAAGTAACATTGTCAACAAACCGCTGTTCGGCCACCTCCGTAAGCTTCACACTCATGTCGCGCCCGCCGGATATCACGTGATCTCCTTTGACTGAGAATGTCGTGCTCAACACCCAATCACTATGTGACCCCATCTGCAGCACTTGTTTTCCGGAGGAAGCTTCGATGGCCCGGACCGTGTTGTCAGGACAGCCGAAGGCGATCAATTTGTTATCGGGAGACCAACTGACTCCATAAAGCGTGTCATAGCTCACGGGGGCGGAAACAGTCAGTTTCTTTTTGGCAACATCCCAAACCTGGATTTCGCCCAAACGCGATGGATCGCCACCAGCCACTGCCAGCGACTGTCCGTCGGGGGAAAATCGAAGAGCCTGGACGCGCTCCGATAGGCCAATCAGGCGTCCGGCCAAAGTGCCGCTGCCGCTCTCATAGAGCAGCACCTCATGAAAGCCTGCTATCGCGAGCAACTTGCCGTCAGGGGAATAGTCTAGTGACGAAATAACCGGAGGCCGGGAGTAAATCGGAGGATGCTCGGAATCGTAATGCCGCTTCGCATCAGCCGGAGTGTCATCCTCGGCGCCCTGCTGAATCCATGTGCGAATCAAGGCAACTTCAGTTTCCATCAGGGGAGTTTTCCCTTTGGGCATGCGCACCTCACCATCCTGGGGCGTGACCATCTTCAACATCGCGCTTTTATCGGGCTGAGCCGGAATAACGGCCTTGCCTTCGGTATCACCCCCAGCGAGCAGCCGCTTGAATTCGGTCATTACATAACCGCCCTTCGATTTCGCTGGCTGATGGCAGCCCTGGCAATTCGCCTGGAGAATTGGACGTATCTCGCGGTAATAGCTTACCCTGGGCGCGGTTTTCTCCTCTGCTGCCTTGCTCTCGGCGCCTCTCGCCTGCGGTGAAATCGATCCAACAATCGTAAACCCTAAAATGAGCTTGGGCAGCGTGGTTCTGATAGACTTTGCCAGGCGCACAAGCGGATGGGGACAAGGGGCTTTCATTGGAAAGCAAATTAACCACTTCTAACAGCTAAATCAAGCAATTTACGTTGGTCTTTTACCGAGTTCTATACCCCCGTCCCGGGGAACAACAACTGGCGCAATTCGAATACGGGTTACACAAGGTGAAAACTTGACGTGAGCCTCGGCAAAAACTAGTTTCTCTTCCTCCGTTTGGTGGTCGTAGCTCAATGGTAGAGCCCCAGATTGTGGTTCTGGATGTTGCGGGTTCGAATCCCGTCGGCCACCCCATCCAAGTCGAGAATACGGTCATCGGTTACATCTGAGTTCACGCGCCCGCGATCTCCCTTGAGAAGGTTGCGCTATCTCTCTAATTTGCAGGTGTGAATAAAAGCCTGCTTACGCGGTGGCGCGCCAACTTTTTTACGGGCCTGGCAGTTTTACTGCCGGCCATTGTTTCGGTGGTGGTTCTTTTTTGGTTTTTCAGCAGCGTTGCAAATGTCACTGACACTCTGCTCTTTTTCCTGCCGAACGATTTGACCCATAGGAATGGCGGGGAAGGACCCATGTACTGGTACTGGAGCCTGATTGCGCTTCTTCTGGCATTGTTGCTCATCAGCGTCGTGGGCCGTCTCACTCGCTACTACGTCGGTAAAAAGGTTATCGAGATGCTCGATCGAACGCTGTTGCGCGTGCCGTTGCTCAACAAGATATATATAACCATCAAGCAGGTGAATGAGGCTTTCACTTCCAACAAATCCGCTTTCAAACAGGTCGTCTTAATCGAGTTCCCCCGACCGGGCCACCGGGCGGTGGGCTTTATCACGGGCGAGCAGGATGAAGCTTTCCATCAGGGCGGTCCGCGAACGATCAGCGTATTCATTCCTACCACGCCTAATCCAACGAGCGGTTTTCTGATCCTGGTCCCGGAAAATGAAGTGAGGAAATTGGACATCTCGGTTGCGGAAGGAATTAAGTTCATCGTCAGTCTTGGGGCTTTACCTCCCGAGCCTCCGCTAGGTATGCGATCTGTGCCGGGCGTCCCGGTGTTGCATGGATGAACGCTCCCAGGGAATTGTCCTGCGGGTTCACCCGCTAACCGAAACCAGTCTGATTATTCGCTGGCTCACACCGGACCTCGGCCGCCTTGCGACCGTCGCCAAAGGCGCCCGCCGGCCAAAATCCCCTTACCGGGGCAAGTTGGATTTATTTTATGTAGCCGAGTTTACGTTCAGGCGCAGCCGTCGTTCCGACCTGCATGCGTTGCGTGAGGTCAGCCTGCGCGAGACGCACAGCTTTTTGCGCCGGGAGCTCGGATACCTTCGACAGGTTTCTTATTGCGCCGCTCTCATTGAGCAGACAACAGAAATGGAAACCCCAATCCCGATCGTTTTCCATTTGATCAAAAGTCTATTGGAGGTTTTAGGCACACGGTTGCCAGTGCCGCAGACGATCCTGGCTTTCGAATTAAAGCTCTTGAGCGAGCTGGGCCTTAAACCCGACTTGGAGAAGAGCCGGCTGAGTTCAGCTGCGCGGGAACTGGTAAAACCATTGAGCGACAGTGCCTGGCTCGCGATTTTGAACCTCGACTTTAACCCGGCCCAACTCACTGAACTGCAGCAATTCCTCCATGGTTTTCTGATATACCATCTGGGTAAAATACCAGCCTCAAGAGCAGCAGCGCTGATCGTAGGGCCAAACAGTCGGCATTGAACGAGCGCGACATTGCCAAATTGCCCGCATTCCAAACTCTTATTTGATCATGCGGACAGGAATGTCCGCGCTCCGAGCGTTTCTAGTCTCTAGTAGGTGGCGCGGTCCACCCATTTGCCATGTTCCTTGATCAGATCCACTAGCCTATCGACCGCCTCGACTTCTGGAATGTTGAACTTAATCGGCTTTTTGCCCACGTATAAATTGATCTTTCCGGGGGCGCCGCCTACGTAGCCGAAATCGGCATCCGCCATTTCCCCCGGGCCATTAACGATGCAGCCCATAATCGCCACCTTCACACCTTTCAGATGCTCGGTCCGCTCTTTGATGCGCGCCGTTACACTTTGAAGATCAAACAAAGTTCTGCCACATGAGGGGCAGGCCACATAATCCGTTTTGAATGAACGACAACCTGCCGCCTGAAGAATGTTGTAAGCCAGGCGGAGCGATTGTCCCGCGCCGGGCTCGCCACGAATGAAAATAGCATCCCCAATACCATCCGCCAATAAGGACCCGATCACCACTGCAGAGCGCAGCAGTGCGATTTTCGGCTCAAGTGGGGTGGCTTCAATATGAAGACAATCCTTGAGTAAAATGGGATTATTCAGCCCAAGTCGTTTGAGCTTTGACGTTAATAATCGAAACGCTGTGATGGCAGGCAGCCCGACGGAATCCTTTACGGTGACAAGCTGCGTTTCGCAGTTCACTTCGAAATCCCCTCTTGGGTCAATTTCGGCTACATTGAGATCTTCGTAAATGGCTTCCGGTTTCACGTCGTCCCTGGCACGAATCTTAGGCGCCAACTTTTCCCAGGTCGCCCGAGGAACCACAACGCGTATGGTTTGTTCAGAGCCGCATTTCACACCGCCATCGAGTTCAATCTCAGGCGTGCGCCGGCGCGAAAAGCTGAAAGGGTCAAACGGAAAAGAGACAGGCTGGCTCGATGCCCAATCTGCCAGGCTGGAATTCGGGCTTATCTCGAGCGATAGTTTCGGAATCTGTTCCAATAAATCGCGGCACACCTCAATTTCACGCGGGGAATCCTCCGTCAATGATACTCGGATCGTATCTCCCAGGCCATCGCAGAGGAGCGACCCGATACCGATCGCGCTTTTAATCCGTCCATCCTCGCCTTCGCCTGCTTCCGTAACACCAAGGTGAATCGGATAATTCCAATCCGGCCCTTCTTGCTTTAATCGGGACACCAGTAATCGATAACACTCGATCATCACCTTAGGATTGCTGGCCTTCATCGAAAACTTGAAGTTATGAAAATCGTTCTTGCGCGCGATGCGGGCAAATTCCAGGGCGCTCTCGACCATGCCGAGCGGGGTGTCGCCAAAGCGGTTCATGATACGGTCGCTCAGTGAACCGTGATTGGTTCCGATTCGCATGGCGCGTCCGAGCTGCTGGCAAAGCTTCACCAAAGGCGTGAATTTTTCTTCGATACGGTTCAGTTCGGCGGCGTACTGCTCGTCCGTGTATTCCTTAATAAGAAATTTTTTGGAATCGGCGTAGTTGCCAGGATTGATGCGGACCATTTCAACCCATTTGGCAGCTTCCATGGCCGCCTCCGGCTTGAAATGGATGTCCGCGACAATCGGGACATGACAGCCTCGGGCACGCAACTCCTCGACGATGTTTTTAAGATTGGCTGCGTCTTTGACCGTTGGCGCGGTGATGCGCACGATTTGGCAACCAACTGCGACCAACTCAAGGGTTTGATTGACGCACAGGGCCGTGTCCATCGTGTCGCATGTAATCATCGATTGCACGACCACGCGATGACCGCCACCAATGACAACGCCACCCCGGCTCGGATCCCCCACGATGACCTCGCGCGTATCGCGCCGGTGGTAAAGGAAAGGAGACTGGCAGTAACCTCTCTGCCCATTATTGCCTGGTAGAGGCAGGTCTCTTAAGATTTCAGAAATATCGCCGCCGCTCATGAGTTGTCTTCCCGTTCATTTCGCTGCGGTCTGATTCAAACGCAGGAAAGGAAGCGTCAATGCTGCTCGCTGGCTTTCGGCGCAAATTTTAACTCGATCGGTTTTTCTTTGCTCCGTTTCCAAGGGAGATCCTGCACATCATAGAAGGCAATGTAAACCATGAAACCGATCAGCAATACTGCGCAGCCGGTTTGAATCGTGCTGAGGATTCGCATGCTGATTGGGCGGCGACGGATCCCTTCGACAATCGCCAGCAGGATATGGCCGCCGTCCAGCACGGGAATAGGCAGCATGTTGAGCAACGCAAGGTTTACATTCATCAGAACACTGAACCAAATCGCCAGCCGCCATCCTTGCTCGCTGCTGAACAGTCGATAATAAACGTCCATGATCTTGACCGCGCCGCCCAAATGCTGAGCTTTGATATCCGAGTGGCGCGCAAAAAGCGCGCCGAACGTTTCCAGCATGGCGCCGACGCTGGCGGTGACCTGTTCGATCGCTCCGGGATAAGCCAAAGTGGTTTTGCCATTCGCATCCCATATAATGCCAAGTCGAGGTTTTTCGTTCGGCGGGCTGATTGGCTTTTGAGGAGTCAAGGCGACCTCGAAGCTCTTACCGTTACGTAGCACATTTAAAGTCAGGCGCTCACCCGGGTGTTCGTCCACATACTCGCCCAGTTCGCCAAACTGATTCAGTTTTTTTCCGTTTACATCCAGCACCTGATCCCGCGCTTGAAGCCCTGCGACTGCCGCGGGACTGTTAGTCATTACCTCGGCAACAATGGAGGAAACTGCTGGAGCGATTTTTAACTGCCGCAAACCTTTGCGCTGCCAAAACTTCGTTTCTTCTTTCGCTGGTTCCGCAACAAGCCTTAGCTCTTTGCCATCGCGTTCGACTTTGATCGGCACGTGCTCGCCTTCACTTCGAACGATTCGCCAGGTGACACTGCTGCCCATTCCTGCGAACTTGGTAACTCGCCGCCCATCCACTTCAAGGATGCGATCACCCGGCCGCAAACCCGCTTTTTCCGCTGGGCTATCTTTTTCGACATATCCGATGGTAGTTGTTGTCTCAGCCTCACTCACTGGCCGCCCTACAATCATCACAACCACGGCGAACGCCAGCGCGAGCAAAAAGCTGAACAGCGGTCCGGCAAAAGCCACAATGATCTTATCCAGGGCGGAAATTGGGGGCAGTGATTGACCGGAGCTTTCGCCTTTACCTTCGATTGCCTCCATGGACGCCATTTGAGGCAGAGATACATATCCCCCGGCTGGGATGGTCCCCAGCGCATACTCAACGCCGTTGATTTTTGTCTTCCAAATGGGTTTTCCGAACCAGATAGCGAATCGGTCGATTTTGAGCCCTCGCCAACGTGCCGCCAGAAAATGGCCAAGTTCGTGGACAAATATAAGCAGGTTGAAGAGCAACAATACTTCCAGAAAAATAAAAATTACTTTCAATATAGACATATCTTGCGAACGCCCCAAAAACGGGACGTCCTGAATATAGCAGCCTTGGGGCCACTGGCAAACAGGATGAATAGCCGAATTAAGCCTCATCACCAAAGCCGAAGCCCTGCATGCACCATACGCCTCCGTGTTTGTAAGTACTTGCAATGATAGATCAATTTTTGGCTCAAGCCTTGCTGTTTTTTGATGTGTGGACGCAACAATTCGCATGTTTTTAGTAGGTGGCCTGGGAATATGCATGCTCCTGTTTGTGGGGAATTCCTTCCGGTGGTTGAGTCACGTGAGTGTGACTCACTTGCGGGTCCGTGAAAAATTGCTGCGCTCTCCTGGTGAATCCATGCGCCGGAACCTGGAACAACTCAATGAGTACCTCATTTACTCGGTTGCTCTTTTTCTTTTTGTTCCGATGGTATTTGCCTGGAAAGCGCCAAGTTTCACCAGCGCCTGGCCGCTGATCTTCTTAATCGTTCTGATGGTAACGTGCGCATTGCCAGGAATCTGTGTTGTGCATCTTTCTCGTAATTATGCCCTTTCTTTACGTGGGGCGCGCGCTGTCGGTGAAGAACTGAATCAGCTCATGCTCGATGGTTGCCGCGTGTTCCATGACTATCCCCTTGGGCCTGATTGGAACATCAATCATATCGTGATTGCTCCCTCCGGTTTGTATGCCATTGAAACTACAACCCACAGAAATCCGCGATCTCAGAACGAGGACCGCAAAGAACCCGAGGTCATCTTCGACGGCTCCGCGCTGCGATTTCCCCATTACACGTGCGCCGAGCCGATCCTGCAAGCAGGTTGGAGCGCGATGATGCTGAAAAGAGAGCTGAGCATGGACTTAGCGGAACATTTCGAAGTGAAAGCAATACTCAGCCTTCCCGGCTGGCGAGTGATTCGCCGCGGCCAAAGCGATGTTTTGGTGCTGAATCCTAAAGACATTTGGCAATCCATCGTGACTGCCGCACCGCCCAAACTCTCGGAAGAGCAGATTCAGCGCATTGCTTGCCACATTCAGCAGAAATGCCGGGATGTGGAGATGTAATTAAGGGCCAGGACCAGGTTTAAGGCTCGTTTCTGAGCCGGATTAACCTGATGCGCGCGCGATGAAACCGTGGTACAAGCCCATGTAATACGGCAGCAAAAACACTGTGCCTGCGCCTAATTCATTTCCATTTCCACCGTAATCCAGGTGCCAGGGATCGGTATTCCAGTGATTGAAATGACGGTTCTGCACTGGCAACACTTTGCCATTCACGAGATGTCCGCGTTGTCTTCTTCGATTTCGCTCGTCGAGGTCCGACGAACGCATGGTGGGTAGATCTTCGATATCCAGCCGATGGCTGTTTTTGCGAGCCCAGTTCCGGCGGTCCAATGGAAACCCATAGAGGGTGGCCATCGAATCATTGTGCCAACCAGTCAAAGGCCGCAGCGAGAAACTTCCAAACGGTCGGCTCCCACTGGCCTCCAGATTCTGAGCCGCATAGGCAAAGTTGAAAAACGGGTTCATCTCCGGTTCCTCATTGATCCAATAACTAAAGAATGAGACGCGGACCATAGCCTTCAACTGCTCATTCTTCGAACAGTGCAATAAACCATAGTAACACATGAAGGCCATCTCATCATCCGACTGGTTGCCCGATCCGGGTCCGTGCTGCATTTTTGGATACATGAGGTTATGGGCGTAACCGTGCTTCTCAATCAGCTCGCGAGAGGCATCCTCGTATTTTGCATCACCGGTAACGTAGGCTGCCACCGCGAGGTAAGTCAGCATGCTCAATGAATTTAAACCCCGCTCCGGCCACCATTTCGGATCGTGATTCAGGTAGTTTGGACTATAGATACCCCAGCGCGTTGGCTTCCCGTCATGATCCACCATCGTAAAGCCGTGCGTAATCAAATGGTCGGTGGCATCCCTTACAACCTCGCGCACGCGCTCTTGCTCGGCTGGTGTGTCGGCACAAAGTTCGAAATAAAGAGCATAAAAGAAATAATGCCCATCCAGTTCGTCGCTGCTTGTGTCTGACTTCCAGTACCATTTGCCATCTGCGCTTTTCGGCCAGCGCGGCTCATAGACTTTCCAGAGCGTATCGCGTTTCTGTTCTTCACGATCGGCCTCGATCCTTCCACGGTTCGGATCAGGAAAATCCATGGATCGAATGGTTCGCGCGATATATCCCTTTGGTGGAACATGGTCGCCGCCCTGCGTTACTTTTTGTAAAAAACGCAATGCTTCAAAAGCCTTTCTGGCGCGCTCTTTGGCTTTTGAATCCTTCGTCGCACCGTAAGCAAAACATTCGCCAGCGCCATACATAGCCGTCCAAAGACCATCATTGTCACTGTCCTGCGGGTCAGCGCTGGTTTTGTCCCCCGCTCTTCGCAAGTGCGCCTCAGCCACGTACCCCAGAGGAGTCCGTTTTATAAATTGTTCGATCTCCTGTTCGTAAATTTCAGCCTTCTCAGCCAACGTCATCGGACGGCGCTCAAGGCACCCAAGTCCGGCCGCGGTCGCAAACCATGCTTTTCCTGCGCTATCGGTCGCAATCTGCAACACGTCATCATTCGGCAACCAACAGCGACCTTGGCGATAAGCCCATTCCTGTCCATCAAACCGGATTGCGCCAAGTTTCGTGCCGAACCAGACTTCCCCTTCGGGGCCGCTTGACATGCAGGTAAAATCGTTCCAGGGCAATCCGTCTTTGCCTTCGAAAAATTTCCAACCTTCGGTTCTTCGGCAGCCCACTCCTGCTTTCGAGGCAAACCAAATCTGCCCTTTAGAATCAAAGCTGACGCCCAGCACATCCTTCACACCCCAGGCGCGGCCAACGTTGTCGATCATTTCAACCCGCTCCCATCGGTCTCCGCTCAGGCGATGCAGTCCAGCCGAGGAAGCCACATGCAAAATGCCATCCGGAGAAATGGCGATTTGATTGACTCGCGCGCCTTGTGCCGAGGGGAGGTCGATTCGTCTGCCCTGATTCACAGCCAAAAGCTCAGCAGCAGAAATGAAATTGGTCGTCCCAAATCGCAGCAACTGTTTTACTTCACGCCAGGGCACCGGTGCCTCCTCGCGTTGGCCAGCGCTATTGGCAAAAGCAAACTGGCCGTCAGTTCGGGGCGAAATAGATTCGTTAACACGCCAATGTCCGTCTCGAAATTCATGCCAGCGTCCAGCACTGAATGCGCGGACTACGCCGTCGCCCGACGTTTCAATTAATTGCACCGGTTGTCGCGCCAACTCTTCGCCGTCGGCAAAGACCGCGACCTCCTGGCGAAACTTTTGCGGCGCGGGAGTAAACCCCGCTGCGATGGCAACTGGGTCGGCGATCGTGAACAGCAATGCGCAGACAAGCAAATCAACTAAAAAAAAACGCGACTCGGATTTCATAAAGGAGATTCTGAGGCAAGTCAGGGCAAGGTCAACGTTGGAATGTGTCCACTAACAATCCGAATTCAAAGCGCTGGCTGCCAAGCCGTATACAGAAGCGAACATGCCGATCCGTGTCCGATTAGGGTCCCTTAGTCTTTTGGTCTTTTGGTCCCGTAGTCCCTCTTTCAAGTCTTAAGCACTTCTTGATAAATCTCGATGTGCCTCTGCGCGATAATCCGCGGATGAAACCGTTCCAACGCTCGCCGCTTGGCTTGAGCGGCCAGTTGCGACGTGGCCTCTGGCTCACTGATCGCCTTCTGTAGTGCCAGGCGCATGCTCGCGCTATCAAGAGGGTCGCATAGGAATCCGGTTCTACCTTCCTCGATCAATTCAGGAACCCCGCCGACTTTAGCCGCGACAACCGGCAATCCTGCAGCCATCGCTTCGAGCACCACCATCGGACAGTTGTCCTCCAGTGATGGGAGCGCCAGCAATGATCCATGTTCTAGAAATGTTTTTAGTTTTTCGCGATCGGCAAAACCCTTGTATGCGCACCATGGCCTGGATTCGAGCAAACTGAAAAACTCTGCTACGTATGGTGATTCTGCCGAAGCCTGGCCCAAAAAAACCACCTGAATCTGATTATCCGGGGCCCAACCATCAAGCGCCCGAACGAACGGCACCTGGTTCTTGCGGGGACAAATATTACCGACACAGAGGACAACCTTCGCGCCGTTCGAATGTCGCGGCACATTAAAGAAACTGGTATCCACCGCGTTTGGAACCACCCAAGTACGCTGCGCCAGGGAGGCGACTGCTTTTTGCGTATACCCGGTAATACACACAACTCCACGCGAGCGCGGAATCGTTACTGACTCCAGCCGCGCGGCCAGCCATTCAAACGAGAAGGGCCTCGCTCCTGTCACTTCGGCAATGAGGCGCAGGTTTCCATGGATGGTCAAAACGTTGGGGTAACTCGAGAAAACCGCGCTGATCGCGCACTCTCTTTCGGTCCCTTGACCGTGCACGATATCCGGGTTGATTTCCTTGAGCTTTTTCCGCAAAGCTCGAATGCACCCTTGATACGCCGTTCGCATCCAGCCAATCTTTGGAACATAGAGACTGTGGAAAAAAGTGTTTGCCGCCAATTTTTCTGGTGAAGACATTCTCGCTCGGGCGCAGGACAACACATGCACTTCCAGGCCTGGCAACAGCGCAAATCCCTGAAGTAGCGCTTCAGGCGCCGTCCCGAAATGAGGTGTTGGGTTCGCGTAATCTTTGTAATGCTCGCGATTATCCGTGGTGAGAATGGCAATCCTCATTGCTTAATGGATCTTCAAATAGCGCCGATTGCCGCCGGTCTGGGTTTCTCGGAACTCGAACGGATGCGTCTCGCGCGCAACCGGCAAAGACCTGGATTGGCGCGTGAAGTCCCGAAGAGCGGTCGATGAAAAAAACGTAAACAAACCTGCATCGTCTGTGACCATGATGCCGCCGGGACAACAGTTTTGCGAACCATTTTGCTAATGTTTTTTGCAAAGTGCTCCCGGCTTGACCCAGCATAAGGGATTCCTGACCATCACAGTAACTTATGGATCAGTGAAAACAGATGCCTTTTATAATCAATACTGGCAGAGCGGGGTGCATCGCAGCTCCGAATGGGACCAAAGCACTTTTCGAAAAGTCATGGGGCCGCTGGTGGGTTTGGATCGTGTCCTCGATTATGGCTGTGGGGTGGGATACGCTTACCAACGATTGCTCTCAAGCTCCGTCACGCATTACGTCGGCGCCGATGTAGCAGAGTTTGCCCTGGCCAATGCGCGCCAAAAAGGCCTGGAAACCCTCCGAATTAACCCTGAGACAGGGGCAATTGAAGGACCAGATGCCTCCTTTGATGGGGCTGCCATAATCGAGGTTCTGGAACATCTGTTTGACCCTTTGCAGGCCGCCCGCGAACTTCACCGCGTTCTCAAACCTGGAGGTGTGTTGGTCGTCACCGTGCCAAATTTTGGTTACCACACCTGGCGCTTGCTGGCCTTGTTGCGGGCGCAAGTTCCATCGGAGCCCGAACGACCGTTGGAAAACCGGTATAATGGCGTCCACATTCGGTTTTTCAGCAAATTGATGCTCGAGCGGCTGCTTCGTGATGCCGGCTTTTCCAACATCAAGTTCGGTAGTTTTGATCAAGCCAGCATTTGGGATGTATTCGAAGCCGCAGGTTATTTCGCGTATATCAGTAAGTACGCCCGCCAATACCTTCCAGGATTTATGCACCTCAGATTTCTGCAAGACCTTTGGCCCAATGTATGCGCCAGGCGGCTGCGCATCTCGGCTTGTAAATCCGCGTGAGGTCCGCCGTTTCGGGGGGTGGTTTTCTTGCCTCCTAATTCCGCGTCCTAGCCTTTGAATGTGTGGGTAGTACCAGAATGGTGCCCCGGGAAGGACTCGAACCTTCAACCAATTGATTAAGAGTCAACTGCTCTGCCAATTGAGCTACCGAGGCGTTAAAACCTGGGGTTTACTATGGCAGAATCATCGCCGCAGGCAAGTTGATCCGTCGAGCATACCTGACTAATTGAAAGGAGGAATGCAGTCATGGGGTAAAAGCAAGTGGCTTGCCCAGACTTGGGGTAGGCGTTTAAGAATTTGTTCGAACCAACCAGGAGCAAATCACAACCAACCGCAAGAAGGTCCTCCGCGCCTGTAAACCAGAGCATGCCTGAATATTTGAGCCGTTGCCTGAAGATTCTTGCCGCCTCGATTACCCCCTTTCACACTTTTCACGGGTCCAGCAAGCTGCTAGTGTATTCCCATAATCCTTTCTATTAAGAACACGGGTCCGGTTTGCCTGCGCCGCTGTTGCTCGCCGAGGATTGGCTTTACACTGATTGAACTCCTGGTAGTTATCGCGATCATTGCAATTCTTGCGGCAATGCTTTTGCCGGCGTTATCCCGGGCGAAAGGCAAAGCACAAGCGATCAGTTGTCTCAATAACAACCGTCAACTGGGCCTTGCTTTCAACATGTACGCAAACGACAACAAAGAATATATTCCAGGCTGGGGATTTGAATTTCATGACCCGTTTTACGCCTCCCCCGCCGATCGTAGACTCAAAACAGGGGAGCCGTTTCGCGATGTCAGTTTCTTTAAGACCGGTCTGCTCTGGAGTTATCTGCTTGCCGATTCAGTTTATCGTTGTCCCGCGTGGGCCAGTCGCAAGATTGACGCCGGTGTGCTGAATTCAATCTGGGGTCCGACCTTTCCGACCAACCAGGGATTGCCATATTGGAGCTACTCGGAAAACGGCCAGGCCGCTTTGTCGTGTCAAACAAAGCTCACTCGATTAGCTGACTCTAGTCTGCTGGACATCAAACAGAGCCAGCTTCATACCCCTCTGTCTGGAACAGCGCTGCTGATGGAGTCGTTCAACGGCCAGGCGGCCGGTTATGACAACTCAATCCTCCTTTTTTCAGGCACGATCCCGCCTTTGTCTCAAGACCACCTGGGGACTGAGTGGCATTCCGAAGTTGGCACCATAACATTCTTCGATGGCCATGCTGTCAGCATGAGCTGGCCGAAATATCTCAAAGCCGCCACTGGATTGGAAAACATCAAACAGTTTTTTGGTGGCGCTATCGACTTTTATTGGGACCCTTGAAGCTCTCAAAGATTAAGGACGAAGCATTAAGGATTAAGGACAAACAAAAGGGATCTTTAATTAGTAACAGAGGGCTGAGAAACGATTTCGATTATCTCGACAGCCCCCGGCTCTGTTCCCGTTTGCTCCTGTTCCAAACTGTTTAGGTGTATTCGAGGCTTCATCCTTAATGCTCGGCCCGGTAGTCACGTGTCAGGTTGGTATTGCTAGCCGTGTTAAGGTCGATTTCTTCGCCCACTATTTCGCGAGGTTCGCCCAGGTAACCCAAACCTCTCGGGAATGGATTTTGCACTCGGTGTTCCTTGAACACCGCAGACAAGGACTCTCTAATTCCCGCCAGGAGGTACCTCCATCCCAGCAGGTTTTCTGAAACTGATACTCTAAACCTCCACGGATTCGTCTGCGGCATTGCAAACTCCTGCACGATCCCGGGGGCGGCCGCATGTGGATGCAAGCTGGTAGTATAAATGGCATTGCCCTCAGGAAACCTGAGGGCAGGCATATCATCCACCAGGGGATAGTTGGTCCAGACGGTGCCCATGCGCATCAATCTGTGTGATATTCAAACTTAGGCTTTTCTGTGTGTGGTTGGTGCACCACAGCATCAGTCTTCCACTTGCCCTGTTAATCGACGTGGCGAGTTGATCCTTTTCTATCGGAAGCGGGGAGTCACTATTCCCCAGCCAGCGGATCGTCACCGGAATAGCAGGAAGGCTTCGTGGTCTTTGGAAACAAAACCCCACCACCAGCGCGAGGATCGTTACTGCAGTGAAGATTACTAATCGAGTTTTTCGCACGCAATCTCAAGAGTCGCAATTGGTGTTTGCGTAACCCTCGGCTATCCTCAAATCTTTAATCGAGAAGGTCAAGCTGCCCATTCCATCTTCCGAAAGTCGATTACCTGAAGGCCAATTGCACGCCGCGACTGACCTCGCCATCAGCTTTTTGCTCCTGTTCTGTGACCCCGACCCGGGGTCTTCAGCATGTCACGGAATTTTGACTCCTAAGCCAATCCTGACACAATGTAGCCCATGATCATTCGTGCGTGCGTTGTCTTCTGGATTTTTCTGACGGCGGTTTGGCCTGCATCTGCTGCTGACCCGTTCGCAGATGTAATCCGCAAAACAGAGCCGCTCACACCCGAGCAGGAGCGGGGCGCATTTCATTTGCCGCCGGGCTTTGAAGCTCAACTCGTCGCCAGCGAGCCAGAGATCGGCAAACCAATGAACATGGCTTTTGACGCCAGGGGGAGGCTGTGGATCACGCAATCCCGCGAGTATCCTTTTCCCGTGCTGCCAGTGGACAAGGGAGGGCGGGACAAAATCATGGTGCTGGAGGATTTCGACGCGAATGGGCACGCGCGAAAAATCACCACGTTTGTCGAGGGATTGAATATTCCGATCGGTTTGTATCCTTACAAGGATGGTGTCATCGCTTTCAGCATTCCAAAGATTCATTTCTACCGGGACACCGACGGTGACGGACATGCGGACAAAGATGAAGTGTTGCTGACGGGTTTGGGTTATCAAAAGGACACGCACGGGCTGACCAGTAATTTCCGGCGGGGTTATGATGGGTATATTTATGCAGACCATGGTTTCAACAATGATTCAACGATCAGAGGACTCGATGGCAGCAGCATCACAATAAATTCAGGCAACTGTTACCGGTTCAAGCCGGACGGCACACGCGTCGAGCAGCATAGCTTCGGGCAGGTGAATCCCTTCGGGCTGATGTTTGACCCCCTGGGTGATTTGTGGTCCACCGATTGCCATAGCTCGCCAACTTATGTCCTGCTGCATGGCGCGTATTATCCAAGTTTTGGAAAGCCCAACGACGGTCTTGGGTTTGCGCCCAATATTTGCAAACACAGCCACGGATCAACGGCCATTTGCGGGATGGTTTTTTACGATGACGATCGGTTTCCGGCCGAATATCGCTGGAACACATACATCGGCAATGTCATGACCTGCCGCATCGATCGGGATTCGTACATCGAGCGCGGTTCAACCAGGATTGCGAAGGAAGAACCGGATTTTCTATCGAGTGATGATCCATGGTTTCGGCCGGTGATGTTGGATCTGGGGCCGGATGGGGCCATTTACGTGGCAGATTTTTACAATCGCATCATCGGACACTATGAAGTTCCGCTGGACCATCCCGGGCGTGATCGGGAGCGAGGGCGGATTTGGCGGATTGTGTACAAGGGTGAAAAATCACAAGGAGACAGATCGAAGCTCGATTATACCGCAATGTCCGCGAGCAGGCTGATGGTGGAGCTGGGCAGCGCAAATATTACAAGGAGAATACTGGCGACAGATCAACTGGTTGATCGCATTGGAAAACCGGCGATAAAGCCCCTGGCCAAAATGTTGAACGACAAAAAGGCAACGCCAGCTCAAAAGGCGCATGGTGTCTGGGCCCTCAGCCGGCTGGTGAGTCTGGATGACAAAACCCTCGCGAAGCTGGCCAGTGACAAAGACCGTACAGTGCGTGTTCATACCATGCGCGTCCTGGCGGAAGCCAGTCAATGGACCGCGCGCCAGGCGGAACTTGTGCGCGCGAGAACGGTTGACCCTGATCCATATGTGCAACGGGCAGCGGCGGATGCCCTGGGCCGGCATCCGATGAACGACAATGTGAAATCTCTGCTGCGTCTGCGAGAAAGTGCCCCAACCAATGATGAACAGCTTGTTTACACCTCACGGATGGCATTGCGTAATCAACTGATTTCCGAAGACGTATTCAAAGCCATATCTGCAAGCCTAAGCCCTGCGGAGCAGCGGTCCGTGGCGGATGTTGCAATTGCAATCAAAACGGAAACTGCGGCTATTTTTCTGCTGGACCATTTGGAGGTTATTTCCTCAGCAAAAGAAACGATGCAGGCCGTCCTTCGGCACATTGCGCGCTATGCGCCAGAAAACCAAATGGACCGTCTGCGCAAATTCGTCGGCGAGCGTTTCAAGAGCGACATTGATTTCCAGCTTGGGCTGTTCAAATCCATTCAGGAAGGCGTTGGGCAACGCGGTGGCCGGTTGACGGCCGGCCTGCAGAATTGGGGGACAGAGCTAGCGGAACAGTTGCTCAATTCGGTTAACGAAGCATCTCTCAACTGGCACAGTGTTCAATCAAAAGAATCCGCCGATCCCTGGTTTTTGCAAAACCGGCACTCTGCTGACGGTGGTAAAGAGGCGCAATTTATATGCAGCCTTCCGCCGGGTGGTGAAAGCCTGACGGGAATATTACGATCGCGCTCTTTTGAAATACCTTCCCAGATCAGTTTTTTCCTTGCAGGCCATGATGGATTCCCAGACAAGCCAATGGGAGGAAAAAACTTTGTCAGATTGCGTGAGGCGGGATCCGGTCAACTGCTTGCGAGCACAGCTCCCCCCCGCAACGACACGGCTCAACTCGTAACCTGGCAATTGAAAGAGAACGCGGGCAAAAAAGGATACATCGAACTTGTCGATGGTGACGATGGGGTAGCCTACGCCTGGCTGGCTGCAGGACGTTTTGATCCGGAAGTCGTTAAGGTCTCGGGTATGATGCCATCCGAGGCTGAACGACGACGCCAGGCGGCCGCGGATCTCATTGCCGAACTCAAAATTGTGAAATTGGAACAACCCCTGGAAAAAATGTTCCTGGATGAAACATCTGGAGCAGGGGCGCGCTCGGCCGCAGCCAAGGCGCTAATGAAAGTGAATCCATCCGGACACGAGCGGCAGATTGGCCTGATATTATCTGAGGCAACTGAACCCCAAAAATTGCGGACGGAATGCGCTCAGGCGCTGGCTGAGACGGGGCAGACTGACGCCCATCAGATGATTCTCGACGCGCTGACTGGCGCGCCACAGGCCCTGCAAACTCAATTAGCGGCCGCACTGGCTGGGAACGCCGTTGGCGCGGAAGCGTTGCTTGCAGCGGTGGAGCAGGGCAAAGCTTCGCCTCGTCTTCTGCAGAATAAAAAGCTCAAAGACAAGCTTTCGGCAGCCAAAGTCGCGAACGTCGCTGGCAGGATTGATCGCTTGACTGAGTCACTCCCAGCGGAGGATGTCGAGCGTCAGAAGATGATCAATCAGCGATTGGCAAGGTTCAATCAAACTGAATCCTCAGCCCTTGTTGGTGCGCAGGTTTTCAAACAGACTTGCGCGGTGTGCCACTTGATCGGTGGCCAGGGAATGACCATCGGACCTCAATTGGATGGCGCGGGCAACCGAGGCGCAGAGCGTTTGATCGAAGACATTCTCGACCCAAGCCGGAATGTTGACCCGGCGTTTCGTGTCACTCTCTTCACCCTAAAAAACGGAGAAGTAGAAAGCGGTCTGATTCGACGAGAGGAAGGCGAAACCGTTGTCGTCGCTGATGGAACAGGGAAGGAGCATTCCATACCAAAGAGTCAAATCACCGAGCGCCGGCAATCGGCTTTATCGCTGATGCCTGAAAACCTTGCTGACACAATTAAATCAGAAGATTTTAACCACTTAATCGCGTACTTGCTTTCAACCGGGAGCAAAGGGGCTCATTGAGCAAATGATTAGATTCATAAAAGTCAGTTCCGGAGCAGCTCTCATAGCCCTCGTAGCAGCCGTCGTTCCTACGCTCGCTCAAACCAACACCAACCGCGCTCGTCCCCGCTTTCCCATTTCCGCAGGCGTGACCGTGATGAAAGACCTGCAATACGGACAAGGCAGCGGGAGGGCCTTGTTACTGGATCTTTATTTGCCTGAGAAGAGCGACAAGCCATTGCCTCTCATCGTCTGGATTCATGGCGGCGCATGGCTAGCCGGCAGCAAGGACGGCGGAAGCCCCGCGTTGCAATTCACCGCTGAAGGATACGCAGTCGCGCACGTTGGTTATCGACTCAGTGGCGAGGCAACTTTTCCCGCGCAAATCAATGATTGCAAAGGCGCCATTCGCTGGCTTCGTGGAAATGCGAAAAGCTATAACCTTGATTCGAATAAAATTGTGGCGTGGGGCTCTTCTGCAGGAGGACATCTCGCGGCGCTCGTTGGCACAACCGGAAACGTCAAAGATTTGGAAGGCACGGTGAATGACTTGAAAGAATCCAGCCGGGTTCAGGCAGTGATTGATTGGTTTGGCCCAACCGATCTCCTGCGAATGAACGAAACTGAAAGCGACCGGCGACATGACGCGCCCAACTCCGCCGAGTCGAAAATAATTGGGGGCCCTATCCTGGAGAACAAGCAGAAGGCTGTAAAAGCGAGCCCCACCTCATACATCACCAAAGACATGCCTCCGTTTTTAATCATGCATGGCGATCACGATCTAGAAGTGCCCATTCGACAAAGTGAGATCCTGGTTGAGGCGCTTAAAAAGGTTGGGGCAGAGGTCACGTTTATCCCTATAAAAGGCGCAGGACACGGAATTGGTGGGCCGCAGGCGATCGAACCAGTGCGCGCTTTTCTGAGGAAAGTCGTGGCCAAATGATTGAGGCAGGTTTTGTCACCCGTTCGAACCTCGACAGGCACGGAAGCGTGGGTTACCCTGTTTTTAAGGGCATCCATTCTCAAAATTCCTGAGGTTCGGCAACGTTTCTCCCCTTTCAGTGCAGGATTACCATCGACTTGATGAATAGAACGAGCGTGGCCGCACAGAATTAATTCGAGGCATCGTCATTGAAAAAATGTCCTGCATTCGATCAATTCGTCAGGGCCAAAGCTGACGATTGGCAGTGTCCCTGGAGTTCATATCCGTTTTTCCGACCTATTCGGTTAATCAAGAATCAGGTTCAGCGCCTTCCTTTTAACCTGCCAATTTCACCGCCTGGATGAACGCCTTCACTTTCGAATGATCTTTTTTTCCCGGGGACAATTCCACACCGCTCGACACATCCACAGCGTACGGGCGAACTTTCCTGACGGCTTCGGTGACGTTCTCGGGGGTTAATCCCCCTGCGAGAAAAATTGGGCGTCCCATTTCGCGCGCGCGTACAGCCAGATCCCAATTAAAGCTCTCGCCTGTTCCACCCCGTTTGTCCGCCGCGAACGCGTCCAGCAGCCACGCATCGGTCTGGTATTCAGACAGCATTCTCAGCGAAGTCTCGTCGCGAATACGAAAAGCCTTCATGCTCATCAAACCGAACTGCCGGCAGTAATTTGGAGGTTCCTCCCCGTGAAATTGTAATAGATTAAGCCCGCATTCGCCAATGCAACGATGCACCAGGTCGACGGGCGCATTCACAAAAACTCCTGTTTTAATGACAAAACCAGGCAAGGCGCGGATGATATCGGCGGCATCACCGACGGAAATACTGCGCGGGCTTTTATCGTAGAACATAAACCCAAGCGCATCCGCGCCCGCCTCGATCGAGGAGAGAGCGTCCGGAACATTCGTGATGCCACAGATTTTTACTTTCACCGGCATGCAGCTTCAAAGCATTCCATGATTCCGGATGAAAAGCAAAGGCGCGAGCCCGGATTCAGCGGCGAGAAACTAAATCAGTGCGCGCGCGTGTTCGTGAGTGCCTTTGGTATGTTCATTTTTGCTATTGCCTGAGGCGGTGGTTCTGGCAAGTTCCTCACTTAGCCATGAGTGAATCGAGCTTTATGAGCGCCCAACACAGCCACAGTAATTTTCCAAAGCTTCACAATGCCATGTGGCCGGGTTTGGTGGGTAAGGGAAGTCCAGGCGCCGAACCCACCATCGACCTCGATACGATGCTCGAGTTGACGGCCAACGCAAAAGTTGATGGCATCGGTTTCGATGGCGTAGATTTGTTTCTGTATGATCCGCACACCAGCATTGACATCGACGATGATGGCATCAAGAGGCTCGCGGAAAAAATTTTATCGCACAACTTTGTCGTCGGTTCTGTTGTAGCGCCGGTGTGGCCTCCCACAGGTGGCGGTTCGTCAATGGGCAGCGAGGAAGAGCGCAAGGCATTCATCAGGCAAGTCCAAAAAGCGTGCCGCATTGGTCAGCGCCTGCGGGAATTGGGCGCTCGACCCTATGGAATTGTGCGCATTGATTCAGCATGCAGCGTGAGCGACTGGGCGCAGGACGCAGAAACTAATCAGCGGAAGATTGTTGAAACCTTCAACGAAGCTTGCAATATGGCTGAGAGCATGGGTGAGCGCCTTGCGGCAGAAGGGGAGATCTGCTGGGGTGGCATGCACGGCTGGAAAAAAATGTTGGATCTTCTCGAACGCGTCAACCGGCCAAACATTTTAGGCTTTCAGGCCGATATGGCTCATACGCTCTTATATATTCTGGGGTATAATGCGCCAGAGGATACTTTGCTACCATCGGATTGGGATTGGTCGGACCCGCGCCAGCTCGATGGCGCAATGAAAGTACTGACTCAAGCCCTTGGTCCATGGACGATAGACTTTCATGTGGCTCAAAATGATGCAACCGTCAAAGGTTCGGGTACACATGACAAGACCGGACACCACTGCCTCCCCAATGATCCCAACGGAAAGCTGACGATTCCTCATCACGCAGGCTATTGGTTGCATGGCCCCGACGGAAAGCTAACGAGAGCTTTTCGGCATATCTGCTGGGATGGGTGCATGTTCCCAAACAGCGTGATGATGAAGCCCGAAACATGGAACAGCATCCTGGCGAGCATGATTGCGGTGCGGGACGCACACGGATGGCGCGAGGATGAGGGCGAAGATGACGAAGAAGAAACGCAAGCAGCGGCTCCTGCAGTGTCACGTCCTGGTCGCGGTGTCTCTCGAAAAAAACCTAAGCGTGGCTTAAGCAAGCCCGCCTCAAAAAAGAATCCCTCAAAGCCCGCATCAAGAAAGCGAGCGCATAAACCTGCCCGGAAACAACAAAGAAAACCTACAAAACGCCTCAGTGCAAAAACCAAAATGAAGAAAAAAACAAGCAAATCCAAATCAGCCACTAAATCCTCAGGCAAGGCAAAAAGCAGCGCGAAAAAGGCCGGAGGCCGCAGGAAGTAAAGTAATTAGCCAACCTCCAGTTGCTGGTGCAACTGGAGTGGACTCTCGCTGAGAATAGCTAAAATTCCTCACCGGCGGCACCCCGATCTCATTGGGTGCCGCCTGCTCTCACCTCTTCCCGTTCAAACCGCGTTTTTACAAGCTTTCTTTCGATCTGCACCGTTCGCATCAAAATTCGCTCATTTTATGAAGTTGGGCTGGCGCCTTTTCCAGCTATGGCCTGATAATTGCTAGGTCATCCCCTTTATAGTTGCGTATTACGATTCAACAACGCAGCTCGCGAAAACAGTTATGAACGGTGACACTTTAGTCAAACTTATCGAAGAAATGATGGACCTCAAGGTTCAGCAGTACGCCGAATCCCACCTCAAACATAACCCTGAAGTAGCACGACTGCTCATCGAAAAAAGGGAAACCGACCGGCGCAGGCTTGAGCAAATACGAGCGGAACTGAGCCGGCTCATCAATGCGAAGATTTTCGGAGTTGTTCAACTGGCAGGCGGTGTAAGCCGGCGGTAATTTCTGATTTGGAAAGCTCGTTGGTCTTGGCTATAGATCAGGGGCTTGCAGCAATTGAATTGCAGCGGCGACAAATGAAAAACTCCCTGCCTGCCGGGATCGAGTTGCTTGCCCCGGTCACCGATTCGCAACAAGAAATCCTCTCATCTGACGCGCTCGTTTTTTTTGGGAAGTTGCATCGAGAGTTTTGCCAACGTCGTAAGGATCTGTTGGAAAAACGCGCCGCGCGTCACGAAGCGGTGCATCTGGGCGAAAGACCGAATTTCCTTCCCGAAACATCCTTTATTCGCGAGAGCAGTTGGAGCGTGCTGCCAGTGCCGCCGGATTTGCAGAACCGTCGAGTCGAGATTACCGGCCCTGTGGATCGCAAAATGGTGATCAACGCCCTCAACTCAGGCGCCAATTGTTACATGGCCGACCTGGAAGACTCACATTCACCTACGTGGGCAGGGACTATCGATGGGCAGGTCAATCTGCGCGATGCCGTCCAAGGCAGGATTGAATTTGGCACCCCCGAAGGAAAACGATATCGGTTGAACGATAAAGTTGCGACGTTGTTGGTCCGCCCGCGGGGCTGGCACCTTGAGGAGAAACATGTTCTAGTGGACGGCGAGATTGCCTCAGCCAGCCTTTTTGATTTCGCGCTGTATTTCTTTCACAATGCCCGGCAGCGTTTGCAGAAGAAATCCGGCACTTATTTTTATCTTCCAAAACTCGAGCATCACCTTGAAGCGCGATTGTGGAATGATGTGTTTGTTCGGGCTCAGGAGCTGCTCAGCCTGCCGGTGGGCACCATTAAAGCTACGGTTCTCATTGAACACATTCTTGCGAGTTTCCAGATGGAGGAAATCCTTTACGAACTGCGCCAGCATAGCGCCGGGCTGAATTGTGGACGCTGGGATTACATGTTCAGTTATATCAAAACATTTGCTCGTAATGAAGAATTCATCGTGCCGGATCGAGCCCAGGTCACCATGACTGCTCCTTTCATGCGCGCTTATGCCCTTTCGTGCATCAAAGTTTGTCACCGGCGCGGAGCTTTTGCCATGGGCGGTATGTCTGCCAATATTCCTATTAAAGCGGACCCGGCAGCAAATGAACGAGCATTGCAAAAAGTTCGGGAGGATAAACGGCGTGAGGCAACCGACGGTCACGATGGCACCTGGGTGGCCCATCCCGGCTTGGTACAAATTGCGAGAGAGGAATTTGACAAGGTGTTGGGAGACAAACCTAACCAGATCGATCGGCAGCGCGATGATATTGATGTCACCAATGCACAGTTATTAGAGGTGCCCAAAGGAACGATTACAGAGGAAGGGCTGCGGATGAACATCCGGGTTGCCATCCAGTACATTGAAGCGTGGCTGGGCGGTTTGGGCTGCGTCCCGCTTTATAATTTAATGGAAGATGCCGCCACCGCCGAGATTTCGCGAACCCAGGTCTGGCAATGGATTCACAATCCCCGAGGCATTCTTGAAGACGGGCGAAAAGTGACATTGGAGCTTGTGCGCCAGATGATCATTGAAGAAACCTCGCGAATAAAGCAGGAGCGTGGCGAGGAACGGTTCAACCACGGGTATTTTCCAGATGCCATCAGGGTCTTTGAAAATCTCGTTTTCAACCCACTATTAGCAGATTTCCTCACACTTTCTACTGACCCGGTCAGCTCACTCTAATGAGGATACGCCTAAGTTTCATTTTCGCCTCGCGTTTGCACCTCTTGCGTTCTGAACCGCTTTGCGTCAAAGTCTTCTTGTGAAACCTTTAACTCCTATGGCACTCGAATTCGAACTCCATAAGTTTTCCAAGGAGATCAAACTCAAAGACAAATCCACTTGCCGCCTCAGGCCCTTGCGAAAAGATGATCAGAATGCTTTTCACGAATTTTTCCTGGCCGTGCCGGAGTCGGAACGCATGTTCATTAAGCATCGGGTTACTGACCCAGCGGTCATTCGTGAATGGTGCCAACAAATTGATCTGGGTCGTAACCTGCCATTGCTGGCATTGATCAACGGCACTATCGCTGGCGACGCAACCCTCCATCAGCAGTTGGGAGGTTGGAAAAGGCATATCGGCCGAGTGTCCGTTTTGGTGCACCCGCAATATCGTGGGCGTGGTTTGGCCAAGGCCCTGGTAAGCGAGATCGTATCTATCGCCAGGAACCTGGGCCTGGAACGGGTTGAGGCTGAGTTTATTGGGGAGCAGGAGACAGCAATCCATATGTTTGCAATGCTTGGCTTCAGCAATCTGGTGCGATTGGAGGATTACGTGAAGGACATGCAAGCCATTAAGCACGATTATGTGCTAATGGGCCTCAATTTGAAGACGGACGAAGAATATGCCGGAATGGAATGAGTAAACCTCAGGCTTCAAGGTGGCCCGAGGTTTGTGTCCGAAGTTTTTGAATGCGCCCTGAAACCTGTCCTAATTGCGGTGCAGACGTTCCACCCAATGCCCGAGCCTGCCCGGAATGCGGCTCAGATGACGAAACCGGATGGTCTGAAGAGGCGTACGCTGGCGGACTGGATTTACCCAACGAAGAATTCGATTACGATGATTTCACCAAACGCGAATTCGGGACCAGGAACCCTGTACCACGGGGGCTTCACTGGTGGTGGTGGGTTATCGGCATTTTGTTGTTGGGTGCCTTGCTATTTGTGTGGTTTCGCTGAAACCAGAGCTAGAAGATAGATAGAATAGAGGATTCTCGTCCATTTCGCTTGCCTTTTCCGGGTTTGGCCGGAACATTGCTCGCTTTATATGTCATCTGAAGTCGCAGAATTGCCACTCTCCCACAAACTTTGGTCGTGGTTCGAGACGAATAAAAAACAGGTAATCTGGGGGAGTACCGCCGTCGCGGTGGTGGGTCTCATCGTTTGGTTCGTGGCCTGGCAGCAGGGAGAAAAAGAGGTTAATGCGAGTGAAGCTTTATCGAAGGTCTCGTCATCTGCGGCAACCACTCCCGGCGCGCGGCCGGATGCCGCTGCATACCTTAAGGTTGCGGCTTCTTATCCGAAATCTTCTGCCGGGGCCAGGGCATTACTGCTTGCGGGAGGAACTTATTTCGTGGACGGCAAATATCCCGAGGCGAAAGCGCAATTTCAGCGTTTCACAAGCGAGCATCGGGACAGCCCTTTTATGGGCCAGGCACTACTTGGAATAGCTGCATCTTTGGATGCCCAGGGAAAGACCAACGAAGCTGTGGTTGCATACAAGGATTTAGTGGATCACCACCCGGGAGAAAGCGTCCTTCCTCAGGCGAAATTTGCGTTGGCGCGGTTGTATGAGGCTCAAGGCAAGCTGGAAATTGCCCGGAGCCTGTATGAAGAGCTCAACCGCACCGATCCTTACGGGTCGCTTGGCTCGGAGGCAGGGATGAGGCTCGAGGAATTGTTCGCCAAGAACCCCGCGCTCGCAATCAAACCCGCTGCTCCTACCAACGCTCCACCGTTCAATCTTCAGAAGCGTTGATGAAGCTGACGATTATCGGGACCGGCTATGTGGGCCTGGTAACGGGCGCCTGTTTTGCGGAGGTCGGCCACGAGGTTGTTTGCGTCGATAACAACGAAGCCAAAGTTAAGATGCTGCGTTCCGGCGGCATGCCCATTTATGAACCTGGCCTTAACGAATTAGTCGAACGCAACGTCGCAGCGGGCCGTTTGAGCTTTAGCAACAGCACAATCGAAGGGGTTGAGAAGTCCGAAGTCATCTTTATCGCCGTTCCGACACCGCCATTGGATGACGGATCAGTGGACTTGAGTTTCATTGAAAAGGTCGCCCGAGAAATCGCTGGCGCCATGACCGGCTACAAGATCGTCGTCGATAAAAGCACCGTTCCGGTGAAGACCGGGGACAAGGTAGCGGAAACCATCAAACGTTATTGCAAGGCGCGAGTGGATTTCGATGTGGTCAGCAACCCGGAATTCCTTCGGGAAGGTTTTGCAGTCGAGGATCTCATGAAACCGGATCGGATCGTCATCGGAGTGAGATCGCAGCGGCCGGTGCCGGCGATGAAAGAGATTTTTGCCCCATTCAGCGCGCCGATCATTGTCACTGATATCAACTCGGCAGAATTGATCAAGCATGCCTCCAATTCATTTCTCGCCTTGAAGATTTCCTACATCAATGCCATTTCGGTTCTTTGCGAAGCTGCTGGCGCAAACGTTCAGGAAGTGGCGCAGGGCATGGGGATGGATGAAAGAATTGGGCGTCGTTTCCTGAATCCCTCCCTCGGCTTCGGTGGCAGTTGCTTCCCGAAAGATTTGAGTGCGTTCATCAAAATTGCCGAACAAGTCGGCTACGATTTCGGTTTGTTGAAGGAGGTTCAAAAAATAAACCGGGACCAAATGGAACGTTTCGTTAAGAAAATTCTGGAGACGCTTTGGGTGCTCAAGGACAAGCAAATTGGTGTTCTTGGGCTCGCTTTTAAGCAAAACACCGACGATATCCGCATGTCACCGGCAATTGACCTGTGCCATCGCTTACAAAAAGAAGGCGCTATTCTTCGGGTGCATGATCCCAAAGCGATGGAAAAGGCCCGGGAAGTACTTCAAGGGGTGACGTTCGTCGATAATATGAATGAAGTGGCAGAAGGATGTGATGCTCTGGTGGTTGCCACTGAATGGGATGAGTTTAAAAAGCTGGATCTCGATCGCGCTCGACGCGCCTTGAGCCATCCCATCATGTTCGACGGACGAAATCTTTTTGACCCTGCCGAAATGGAGCGGCTGGGGTTCATTTACAAGAGCATAGGACGCTGAGGCGGACTTTTTCTATCGCCCACAAACTATATTTTTTCACCATCTTGCGATGAGACAGAATTGCACATGATGAGCTTCCGAGTTGAGCCGCGCCCATCCATTGATGTCGCCGCGGGCCTGGTTTTCCGCGACGGCAAGCTGCTGATCACCAAGCGTCACGCCGATGCCCACCTGGGCGGTCTGTGGGAGTTCCCCGGTGGCAAGCGCGAGCCGAATGAAACCTTCGAGGAATGCCTTCATAGGGAATTGCTCGAGGAACTTGGCATCCAGGTCACCATTTTAGAAATGGTCGAGAGTTCCACCCATGCGTATCCGGAGAAGACGGTGCACCTCAGATTTTTCCGTTGTGCGTGGAAAAAGCACGAGCCGCAGCCGCTCGATTGTTCCGCTTTCAAGTGGGTGAGCTCCGGGGAATTGGCAGCGCACGAATTTCCGGCGGCAGACGAGCGACTGCTCGATCAGTTGCGAACAAATTCCGACCTTTGGCGTTAGTTAGTCAGTGGAGCCCGAACGGCCCTTACACCTTGCCGTAAAACTCTTGCACTGCCTGTCGGAAATTATTTTCGCTGATATTGATGATGCCCATCTCACGCACGGCATTCTCTTCGGAATCGCTGGCATGAGCGGCATTGATCATGATCGTCTGGCCGAATTCTCGTCTGATCGAACCCGGGGGAGCCTTGGATGGATCGGTCGGACCGAGCACATCCCGAATTTTGCGGACAGCTTCTACCCCTTCATAAACCAGCGCGATGCACTTCTCAGAGCCCGGCTTATGCAACTCGCCCATAGGACATTCCGATGGGGCCCGACCTGACATGAACCGCACTATATTATCGAACTGGTTGTCACCAAAAATCGGACCGAGAATTTCGCCGAACTTGGCCTCCTGTTCCGGACCGACTTTCAAACCAAGTTCCTTCTCGATGGCAGCCCTGGCTTTGGCAGCAACGACGTCTTTGAGCTTGGAGCGAAGTGTTTCACGGACCGGGCCGTAAAACTCAATCGCCTGGGCCACGCTCATTCGATGGACCTTTACAGCCACTATAAAGAGGCCTGTTCTGGAGAAGAAATCGATCATGTTTCCGGGACGGCCTGTGGGAAATCGGAAGTTCTCAGGCTTAATCAGAACCAACGTACGTTGACCCTGTTCACCTGGTTGGTACCCTATGACATTTTCCAGCACACCGCCATCGGCATCGGAATAACTCGCCCAAAGCTTCAGTTTTTCGCCCGCCTCTTCGGCAGTTGGCGCTGCGAGCACTGCCGGCTCGAAATAACGGACCTGGTCATTTTCATCGATAATCAGATCGCCATAAGTGTCCCGGATTGTTTCTCCGCCGCGCCGTTCTGGACTAATATTGCCTATCACCGAGCGGGTTCGTCGGACTGCATCTTCCCCCTGAAAAAGCAACATCATTACACGCCGCCGACGCCCGGTTTTGGGGTCCGGTGTAAGATTATGCTGAATGTATTTGTAAATCAGTTCCTGAATCCGTCGATCCTGCGGATCATTTGCCGAGATAGTGGCTTCGGCATACTTTTTGACGAGTTCCTCACTGGGAGCAAACATGCGCGCACCTGCCAATTCCATCCCGGTGCGGGTAATCAGCCTGGTTAAAATTCCGCCGGTCCGTGATTTATACAGCGAATACGGAGTTATGATGACGTAGGCAAGCTGCTGGGCCATAATTATTCAGTCCGAGCAGGCTTGGCCGGCTCAACCGTAGATGCGTTGGTCGTAGCTTTGCCTCCCAAAATTTTAAACATCACTGTGCCGCAGGTGGGACATTTGCCTTTGATAGCCCGGCGTCCGTTTTTCATCGTTTCCTCGACACCATTGATGATTTCTTTCTTGGCCTTGCATTTGACACAATATCCCTCGGGCATAGAAAAATCCTGTTCCGGCGCTTCATGCGCTGAAGCAGGTCTTCGGAATAGCTTATGGCTCGGATGCTGCGACCGTCAATAAAGAAAGGGCCTGACTTGGCAAGCCCACAATTTTAACAGAGGTAACTTATAATCAGCACGTTAGCAAATTCAGGCTGTCTGGTTTCCACCGGAACGCAACGAGGGTGATGGAACCCGATCCCTATGCTATTTGGTATTGCCTCAGCGTCGTTTTGAGGATTTTGCCCATGGCATTCCTTGGCAAGGCGGGGAGAATCACCACTTTTTTCGGCACTTTGTAGTCGGCAAGTTTTTTGCGAACAAATTGTTGGACAGTTTTTTCTTCGAGCAATGCTCCGTCACTTGCCGAGATAAAGGCAACAGGCTGCTCGCCTTTCCGCGCATCGGGTTTTCCGATGACTGCTGCCTCTTTGACGCCAGGGAATTGATAAAGGATCTCTTCAATTTCGCGTGGGTACACATTGATGCCGTTCACCAGCAACATGTCCTTTTTGCGGTCTGTTATGAAAAAATAACCGTCAGCGTCGCGGTAACCAATATCACCAGTCAGGAGCCAGCCATCACGCATGACTTTGGACGTTTCCTCCGGTTGGTTCCAGTAACCAACCATAACATTTCCTCCGCGAACACAAAGTTCTCCAATTTGATCGTTGCCCAACCTGAGACCAGACTCGTCCTGGATAGTAACCTCAACATTCGGGATAGGCAGGCCAATCGAGCCCGGCTTGCGAGTCGCATTTAGTGGATTTTTAGTGACAACGGGGCTGGCTTCGCTCAATCCGTACCCCTCAATCAATGGGATCTTAAACTTGGCCTCGAACTCATTTAATACCTGTGCCGGAAGCGGTGCGGAGCCACTAACGCAAAGTCGAAAAGGAATGGTTTGCTGTATTTGCGCCTGGACCATGCTGCGATAAAATTGTGGAATCGCAGGCAGGAGGGTCGCCTGGCGCGCAAAGAGTTCTTGCAGAGCACTGCGAACCGGGTGGAGCGATTTGACGAGGATGATCGAGCCACCAACTAAAAGCGGTAGAAACACCCCTACGGTCAGCATGTAACTGTGGAACAAAGGCAAAAGCACGGCAATACGATCCTGCTCGACTGTACGCAAGACAATCCGGCAACTCTCAACATTGTGGAGCAAGTTCCCATGTGAAAGCATGGCGCCTTTCGGCCGGCCGGTCGTCCCGGAGGTGTAGATTAAAACTGCCAGGTCAGACTCATTTAGGCTTGATGAGACGTTGGCCATTAAGGAAGAAGCTTCCTTTGACGGGCCTGAGGCTGCCTTCATTTCGCTGGTTTGAAATAGTTGCAACCCGGGCCGGGCACTCTTCAGAGAGGGGAAATGCCCTGCGAGTTCGGCATCTGTTATTAGAAGATCAATTCCAGCATCGCTTAGAATATAGTTAACCTCATCTGGTTTTAAAAAACTGTTAATCGGTACCGCAACTGCTCCTGCATTCAAAATGGCAAATAGTGACGGAATGAATTCTGGACAATTCTTGAGCCATAGGCCCACTCGATCGCCCCGTTTTAAACCGAATCGACATTGGAGTTCATCGCAAATGAGAACGCTTTGATTCCAAAGATCACGGTAGGAAAAAGTCGAACTATCCCAAAACAGGGCGCTCTTTTCCGGATGTTTATTGGTGGAAACGGCAAATGCGCTGACGAGGTTCATTTCCCGATCATATGAATCGGAAGAGAGGCACGCAATGGTAACGTGTCAAACAAGGTGCGGCACAATCCTCCGGCCTTGAATACTGAAATACTTTAACCTTCAAAGGCTCGCTTTTTCGAAATATACTGGATCCGTGATTGATACAGATCAAAACCTTGGGTCGTTTCTACCCGTTCTGCGGGCGGCCACATGGGTGGCGCTCGATACCGAGGCGGATAGTTTGCACGCCTATCCGGAAAAGGTCTGTTTGATTCAAATCAGCACCGCAGCGGGCGATGAACTAATCGATCCCCTGGCTCGCCTCAATTTACACCCCTTGCTGGAGGCGCTTTCGGGCCACGAACTAATCATGCACGGGGCAGATTACGATCTTAGATTATTGGAAAAACACCATCGCTTTGTTCCGAGCAGCATTTTTGACACGATGCTCGCGAGCCGGTTATTGGGTCTTACGCAATTTAGTCTAGGCCACCTTGTTGAAAAGTACCTGGCGATCAAACTGGAAAAGGGAGCACAAAAGGCCAACTGGGCATTGCGACCCTTGACGGAACGCATGGAGCGCTACGCGCGGAACGACACTCATTACCTCAGGCCTTTGCAGGAAAAGCTTAAGGCCGAGTTGGCGGACAAAGGACGCCTGGCGTGGCATCAGGAATCCTGTTCCCGTCTGATTCTCGATGCGACGAAAGAACGATCCGCTGACATGGACTCGATTTGGCGAGTAAAAGGGAGCCATTTATTGGGCCGGCCCTCCCTGGCTGTGCTTCGCGAATTATGGCGTTGGCGGGAAGCGGAAGCGGTTACTTGCAATCGTCCTCCATACTTTGTGATAAGCCACGAAACACTCGTCGAGGTGGCCCAGGCCGCGACGAATTCGCGCGCGATTGATCCCGTGCTGCCCAGGCACATATCCGAACGGCGCCGAGGCGATCTTATGAAGGCCGTTACCCGCGGGCTTGGCATTTCTCCTGAAGATCACCCAACAATAGTGCGTGCCTTGAGCCGGCGGCCGACTGAAAGTGAGCGGCGTCACTTTCTCGAGTTGCAGAAGCGACGGGATGCCCGCGCCGCTGAGTTAAGTATTGACCCGACATTGATAGCGAGCCGCTCCGTTTTATCGGATCTTGCTCACGATTGGGACAAGCATTCTACCGAGCTGATGAATTGGCAACGTCGACTTCTTACCCCGTCGCAGGGGGATTAGTTTAGGCGTTTTGCAGGACAGAACCCTCCCGCAGGTCTGAAAAATTTCAATAAACTCCCCCGGTAACCATTTCGATTAAAAGCTTTGCATTTTTTGGGGCGCACAGCATGCATTTCTTACATTTCGTCAATCATGGTGCTTGTTCAGAACCGCAGCGATCAATCGTTCAACTTGCTTCGCCACGAAAAGGGATATACAACCGCATGGCTCTCTTGGGTTTAATCAGCCCTAATTTGTTTGGAGATGCTGACCCATGAATAATCGTCAGGACCAGGTCGAATGGACTTTTCCGGTTCGTGCCCCGATTCTGTTTTTCGCCGTTATCACGTTGGCAAGTTGCGTTCGATTTGAACCGAAGCCACTTTCCCCTTCCACGCTCGCTACAAGCCTGGAGGACCGCTCGCTGACGAATGCCGAACTCAAAACTTTTCTCGAGAAAAGTCTGGGACGCGATCTGACTGTGTGGCCTCCTGTCGCCTGGGATTTTGACATGCTCACAATGGTCGCATTCTACTGGCAGCCCAGCCTGGAAGTTGCCCGCGCGCAATGGTCGGTTGCAACAGCAGGTGAACGCACTGCTGGGCAGAGGCCCAATCCCACCCTAAACATTGCACCGGGGTTTAACTCAACGACGCCTATGGCGTCGCCCTGGTTGCTATTGGCTAGTCTGGATGTTCCGCTCGAAACAGCCGGCAAACGCGGTCATCGCCGCGTCCACGCCGCCCGTGTTTCCGACGCCGCACGCCTTAATGTCACAACCGTCGCATGGCAAGTGCGCAGCACACTGCGTTCCCACCTGATCGAGTTGGATGCGGCAGGCCGCCGTGAAAAGTTATTGAAACAGCAAATCACGCTGCAGGAGCAAATTGTAAAGGCTCTCGAACAACGCGCCCAGGCGGGTGGGATGGCAGCTTCCGAATTGTTCCCGGTGCGGATCAGTCTGATCCGGTTACGACTCGATCTTTCCGAAGCAGAACGATTGCGAGCTGAAAGCCGCGCGCGCGTGGCCGAGGCTCTCGGCGTTTCCATTCGTGCTTTGAACAATATTAATTTCTTGTTCGAGGAGGAGGGCAATGAACGAATCGCCGAGTTAACTCTGGACAGATTCAGGAGCGCGGCACTGCAAAGTCGTGCCGACATACTGGGAGCGCTGGCTGAATACGCGGCTGCCCAAGCCGCCTTGCAATTGGAGATCGCTAAACAATATCCAGATATTCATCTCCAACCTGGTTATGAATTTGATCAAGGCGATAACAAATGGTCGTTAGGTCTCCTGATCGAGCTTCCCGTATTTAACCAAAATAAGGGACCGATTGCTGAAGCCAAAGCGCGGCGTGAAGAGGCGGCCGCCCGATTCAGGATGCTGCAAGCCAAAGTATTAGCGGAGATTGATCGCGCCGCTGAGGTATTGCGCGTCACTCAGCAAACCGTCACCACCTTGCGTTCTCTTGCCAATGCGCAGGCGCAGCGGAAGGAGTCGGTAGCAGCTCAATTCGAAGCCGGCGCCATCGAACGTCTGGAAGTGCTCAATGCCGAATCTGAATGGATTGCCGCCGAGCTCGTGCAGGTGGACGGCCAAGCCAGATTTCATCGGGCGGTTGTGGCAATGGAGGAAGCCTTGCAATTGCGCTTTAACTTGCCGGCGGTAGTTTATGAAAATTCTCCGGGCAAGGCGCAGTGATTTCGACATGAAAACCAAATTCATTATCTTGCTTGGTTTCCTCGCGGTGCAACTGACCGGTTGTTCGAGAAAAGGCGGTGAGCCCACCGGGACAGCTCCAGAAAAACCCGCCGAGTCTCGTGTCAAACATAATGCGAAGGGAGAAACTGTGATCACCCTGGATCCGGAGACACAGAAGACGATGGGACTGCAAGTAGCTGTGCTCACCCAGGCGCAAGTCCCGCCATCGATGAAGGCATACGGAAGGGTGTTGGATGGCGGCCAAATGGCCGCGCAAGTTTCCGAACTGGGCGCTGCGAGCGTCACCAGTGAGGCTTCGCAAAAAGAAGTCGAGCGGTTAAAAACTCTGGCCGGGCAAAATAACACCTCCCAGCGCGCATTGCAGACAGCCGAAGCAGCCGCCGCGCGTGATCAGGCGCAAGTCCAAACCCTGCGACTACGGTTGATGAGCGCCTGGGGCAGCACGCTCGTCAGCCGCCCGGATCTTCCCGTCCTGGCCCAATCTCTGGCTTCACTTTCCAATGCCCTGGTGCAACTCAATGTGCCCGCCGGACAGGCACTTTCTTCGCCTCCTTCCGGAGCGCGCATCGTGGCGGCACTAGCGAGCAATGTCGTTCCCGTCGAGGCAAAGTTTGCTGGAATTGCGCCCACGGTTGATCCGCAATTCCAAGGGCAAGCAATTCTTTTCCTGATCAGCCCGAACGCGTCGCAACTTACGCCAGGGATGTCTGTGACCGGCTACATCAGTTTGCCAGCAGAGCCGCTTAACGGAACGCTTTTGCCGCGTGACTCGATTGTTCGATTTAATGGGACCACCTGGGTATATCTTCAAACATCCGAGGAAACTTTCACGCGCATTGAAGTCCCGTTGCAGCAGGCCCTGCCTGATGGGTGGTTTGTGGCCCCGCCTTTAAAGCCCCAGGACAAGGTCGTTGTTACTGCTGCCCAAATGTTATTGTCGGAGGAGCTGAAGGGGCAAATCGAGGAATGAGGAGAAATCCGAAACTTTGTTAGTCTCGACCTCATGCTCAAGGCGTTAGTTCAATTTTCTCTTCGCTATCGGGGCGTGGTGCTTGTGCTTGCCTGTGTGGTGCTCGGCTACGGCTTTCACCTTGCGCGCTCAGCGAAGCTGGATGTCTTCCCGAATTTCGTTCAGCCGCAGGTTGTGATTCAAACCGAATGTCCAGGTCTGGCCTCCGAGCAAGTAGAGTTGTTGGTAACAGTTCCGATTGAGAGCGTAATAAACGGCCTGGGCGAAATGGAATCCTTGCGTTCGGAATCCATCGAGGGTTTGTCGATCATTACGGCCGTTTTTAAAGAGAGCACAGATGTTTTTCGGGCCAGGCAGATGCTCGCTGAAACACTGGCGGAAACAGGTGGGACATTGCCCGCCGGTGTCAAAACGCCGCGCATGACTCCTCTGACGTCTTCGACCATGGATTTGTTAAAGATCGCCCTGACATCGGACAAGCTCACGCCTATGGAGTTGCGAACGTTTGCCGATTGGACGCTTAAACCCCGATTGCTGTCTGTACCCGGCGTCGCAAAATGCAGCACTTTCGGCGGCGAAGTTCGCCAGCTCCAGATCCAGGTCCTGCCTGAGCGGCTTTTGGCTTACAACCTTGGCCTGGACGACGTGCTGGCGGCCGCCCGTATCTCGACAGGGGTGAAGGGAGCAGGTTTTATCGAGACCGCCAATCAGCGTATTACACTGCAAACGGAGGGGCAGGCTCAAACTCCTGAGGAGCTTGGCGAAGTGGTGGTCCTGCATACCAATGGCTTTAGCGTGCGTCTCAAGGACGTTGCGCGGGTGGTCGAAGGTTTTGAACCGAAGTTCGGCGACACTGTTGTCAATGGGCGCACTGGCGTGTTGTTGACCATGTCCAGTCAGTTTGGGGCGAACACGATGGACGCGACCAAAGCAGTCGAGGCAGCCCTGGCGGAAATGAAACCGGTGATCGACCAGCAGGGCATCGAACTCTATCCACGGCTTCACCGGCCAGCGACGTTCATCGAGGAAGCCATTGGGAATATGGAGCATTCCCTGGCGCTAGGCGGCGTTTTAGTGGCAATTGTGCTGCTCCTATTGCTTGGAAGCGTGCGGACCGCTTTCATCTCGATTACCGCGATTCCCCTTTCATTACTCATCGCTGTGATCGTGCTTGAAAAGTTTGGGGTCACGCTCAATACCATCACTCTTGGTGGACTGGCCATTGCTTTAGGTGAAGTAGTGGATGATTCGATTATTGACGTGGAAAATATTTTCCGGCGCTTGCGGGAGAGCCTGGGGCATTCAAGACAAGCGAGGGTCGAGGGTCAATCGGTGGGAGCTGCCGTTCCAGTGCTTTCAGAGAACGTCATCTTTTCCATCGTGCTGAACGCCTCGCTCGAAGTGCGCAGAGCCGTCGTTTACGCCACGTTCGTTGTCGCCTTGATTTTCCTGCCCGTTCTTACATTGACCGGGTTGCAAGGCAGTTTTTTTGCACCGCTGGCGTTCAGCTACATCCTGGCAATCATGGGCTCACTACTTGTGGCACTGACCGTTACGCCGGCGTTGTCTTATGCCCTCTTCCGCAAAGGAGTAAAAAGGACCAATGAGCCGCGTTTGCAGACCTGGCTCAAAGCGGGATATGTTCAAGTGCTCACATTTGTTTCCAAATGGCCGCGGCTCATCATGGCCGCCGTATTGGTTCTTTGCATTCTTGCCGCAACCAGGCTGCCGTTCTTTGGCGGTGAGTTTCTTCCGGAATTTCGGGAAGGACATTTCGTTCTTCAGCTCACCGCTGCACCAGGCACATCTTTGGGCGAAACGGTGCGGCTCGGCACGCTCATTTCGCAGGAGTTAATGAAGAACAGGAAAATTGCGACAGTCGAACAGCAAGTTGGGCGGGCGGAATTGGGAGAAGATCCCTGGGGGCCGCAACGATCTGAGTTCCATGTGGAAATGAAACCCGCCTCGGGCCACGAACAAGCGGAGATGAAGGAGGAAATCGAGAATATTTTGAAGAAATTTCCCGGGGTTCAGTTCGAGGTAACTACATTTCTGGGTGATCGCATTGGGGAGACCGTAACCGGTGAAACGGCTCCGGTGGTGGTGAACATTTTTGGCGACGATCTCGACCTGCTTGATGCCAAAGCCAGGGAGGTTGCCAACGTTCTCGAATCGATTCCTGGCCACGCCGATGTAAAAGCTAAAACCTCGACCGGCGCGCCCAGGATGGCCATTCGCCTGCGGTCCCAGCGAATGACTCAACTGGGCTTCCGTCCAGTATCAGTTTTGGAAACTATCGAGACCACTTACCGCGGGACCGTCGTAGCTCAAGTGCATCGCGGCAATCAGGCCGCGGATGTCGCCGTGATTCTCGAAGCAGCGGACCGCCGGGATCCGGAAACCGTTGGCTCCTTGTTGCTTCGCAATTCAGCAGGGGTCCTGATTCCTCTTCACGAAATCGCCGATGTTTATCCGACCAGCGGACGGTACTCGATATTGCACGAAGGCGCGCGGCGTCGGCAAACCGTTACTTGCCGGGCGAGTGGCCGTGACGTGACTTCTTTTGTGCGGGACGCTCAAAAAGAAGTGGCAGCTAAAGTCAAATTTCCCGCGGGCAGCTATGCAGCCTTCAGCGGCGCAGCTCAAGCCAAAGCAAAGGCACAAGGAGAATTAATATTGCACTCTGCCATAGCGGGCATCGGCATCCTGTTGTTGCTGTCGGTTGTCTTCCATAGCTGGCGCAATTTGCTGCTGGTGCTTGCCAACATACCTTTTGCTTTAGTCGGGGGTGTCATGGCGGTTTGGGTTTATAGCCTTCTGCAACCCGGCGAAAGCTCTTTGACAATGGGTTCATTGGTCGGGTTTGTGACTCTTTTCGGGATCACCACTCGCAACTCGATCATGATGATTTCGCACTTCGAACACCTGGTGGATAATGAAGGCGTCACATGGGGACCTGATGCGGTCATGCGCGGCGCTTCGGAGCGTTTGATGCCGATTCTCATGACTGCCACCGTAACAGCGCTTGGCCTCTTACCTCTGGCGTTGGGGGCAGGGGAAGCCGGACGAGAAATTGAAGGGCCCATGGCGATTGTTATTCTGGGTGGCTTAATTACATCCACCGCTCTAAACCTTCTGGTATTGCCGACGCTCGCTTTGCGGTACGGAAGGTTTCAAAAGACCGAAGTTGTTTAATTTTTGTAAGTGCTATTCTCGAACTTCACGCGCAAACTTACTAACGGGTTAAAGGCCAGTGCTGCGGGCGCCTAATTCCTCCCAACGATTATAGAGGCGTGTCACTTCCCGCCGAACGGATTCCAATTCCTCAATCAGGCCCTTCGCCTCACGTGAGCGGGTGGCGTGGAATTCTGGATCGTTCAAGGTAGTCTCCAATTCCTGCATCCGAGTTTCCGCCGCCAAAATAGCGGCTTCCATACCGTCCAACTCGCGTCTTTCTTTGAAACTAAGTTTTTTAGATGGCGCTGCTGGAGCCGCGCTGGAAGCTTGTGGCTTCGCGGCCGCGGTTTTGGCCATGCTCGCCCAGGCAGCCTGGCTGATGGCATCCCGACCCTTCTTTTTCTCGAGGTAGTAAGAATAGTTGCCCGGCTGTGCGAACAGCCCGCCTTCTTCGAAAGCAATCACCTGGTCGCAAATGCGATCCAGGAAGTAACGATCGTGACTTACGACCAGCACAGTGCCGTCAAAGTCGGCGAGCGCTTCTTCCAGCATCCGCAAGCTCGGCAAATCCAAATCATTGGTCGGTTCGTCGAGTACCAGCACGTTTCCACCTCGCCGAAGCACTTTCGCCAGCATCAGCCGGGCGCGTTCTCCGCCGGAAAGCCGGGACACCGGTTCGTTTGCCCGTTCGTCTGAAAACAAGAATCGACGCAGATAAGAGCGGGCGCTCAAGCGTTGTTCGCCAAACAGGACGGTTTCGCTTCCGGCCGAAATTTCTTCCAGCACCGTGCCGACGCCATCGAGCTGCATCCGTGCTTGATCGATATAATTGAAGATCACCTTATTCCCAATCTTGACTGTGCCTTCGTCTGAAAAACGTTGCCCCAGGCAAATGCGCAGCAGCGTAGTCTTACCGACACCATTGCGGCCCACAATACCCGTGCATTGGGCTGGTTTGAGTGAGAGGGTTAGTCCGCGAAAAAGCCACCGTTCCCGATCATCCTCTCCAACTCTGGCGCCAACGTTGACCAATTGGACAGCATGGTTGCCCAAATCAGGAGGTGGTGGAATGAGCAGGTCCATTTCACGCTCCTCAGGTGGAGCTTCGAGGCCTTTCACCTGGTAAAATGATTCCAGCCTATGCCGCGGTTTGGAACGCTGCGCCCGAACGCCCGCTCGAACCCAATCCAGTTCCTCTCGTAAAAACCGTTGCCGCCGTCGCTCGGATTGTTCGGCGATCTGTTGCCGGATGGCTTTGGATTCCAAATAGGCGGTGTAATTCCCGGGATGCGAAAAACATCGGCCATCGGCAAGTTCGATAATCCGAGTGGCAATGACATCGAGGAAATAGCGGTCGTGCGTAACAAAAATTACCGCGCCCGGAAACTCACGAAGGAAATCCTCAAGCCACAAAATGGACTCGGCATCGAGATGATTTGTTGGCTCGTCCAGCAGCAGTAAATCCGGTTGAGCCGCCAAAGCACGGCAAAGGGAGACACGCCGTTTTTCGCCACCAGAGAGCGGCCCAACCAGGACATCCAGGGGCGGCGCGGCCAGGGCAGAGGCGGTCGCATTGATACGGGCCTGCAATTTCCAACCGTCCACACTCTCGATTTGGTTTAGCAATGCAGCCAGTTCCCGGTCCGTCCCCTCGCCGGATTCATAGCGTCGCAACCACTCGAGCAGATCCGTCGCGCCGGCCTCTATATTTTGGCGCACCGTCCGATTGCCATCCAGTTCGAACTCTTGCGGCAGATATCCGATACGCAAGCCCCGGCGGCGCGCCACCTCACCGGCATCGGCATTTTGATGTCCAGCTAGTATGCGCAAAAGGCTCGTCTTCCCACTGCCATTCCTGCCCAAAAGGCCTACTTTCTCGCCCGGTGCAACCGACAAAGTAACTGCTTCGAGCAATCGTTGGTGGCCATAAGCCAGGGCGAGGTCATTCGCAGTCAATAGAGCTGGGCCGGTAACATTCATGCGTCAAAAAAATAGATTAGCCGCAAATCCTTCAATCAACAGATGAAAACGGAATAAGCGAAGGTTTGTTTCAGCGAGGCATGCGATAAAACCGTCAAACGCTGAGATCTTCTCCTCAAATTTGCATCTGAAAAACCTTAAGAAATTCTCTCAGATCAGGCAAGTAAGGTCATCCACAGCTAATCGAAGCTGTTTGGTTCCTCATATTGACATTCCCGGTGATTTTAGGACCCTGAATGCCATGGAATATTCGGTTCTGCTCGAAGCCCCTTTTGGTCCGGTTGGAGCAAGCCCGAGGCTGCAAACGCTGCTTACACTCGCAAAAATTATCCGCTGCATCATTCACAAACTCATTGCCTGATTATGCCAGATTTGCAAGACGGTGAGACGACAGAAATGCAAGGTTCAGGCGCCAAGCCGTACGTCCTGAAAAACACTGGCGGTCTTTACTCGTGCAGTTGTCCCGCCTGGCGCAATCAATCCATTGCCATCGAAAAGCGCACCTGCAAACACCTGCGGAAATTGCGGGGGGACGCGGCTGAAGAGCAACGAACCGGCGGATCACTACCCCAGCGGCCGGTGAAAGTTAAAACCGATGCGAGTGGTGAAACGGTGGAAGACGAGGGACCACCGCTGCTCCTCGCTGAAAGCTGGGATAGCGCCACAGATCTTTCCGACTGGTGGATGAGTGAGAAACTCGACGGCGTGCGAGCGTATTGGGACGGCAAGCAGTTTTTGTCGCGCCAGGGCAACATCTATCACGCCCCGGCTTGGTTTATCGAAGGATTACCCGCAGTTCCACTGGATGGCGAACTCTGGATTAACCGCAAGAAGTTCCAGCGCACAGTCAGCATCGTTCGGCGCCAGGACAAGAGCGATTTGTGGAACGAGGTGCGCTTCCTTGTTTTCGACGCTCCTGCAGCGCCCGGCGGTTTCGAGGATCGATTGCTGTTGATAAAAGAGACATTAGCGACAGGCACGCCGAAGTTCGCCCGACAACATGCGCACGAACGATGCAAAAGCCTCGACGCTTTACGAGCAGAGCTGGCGCGAATTGAGGCTTTGGGCGGTGAGGGATTGATGATGCGGCAACCGGGATCAAAATATGTCGCTGGCCGTTCCTTTACTCTTCTCAAGGTCAAAACTTTCCACGATGCAGAAGCTGTGATTAAGGGTCATCAACCGGGTTCCGGCAGGCATAAAGGTCGACTCGGCGCGCTATTAGTGCAACTCCCGGACGGCACAGATTTCGCCATTGGCACCGGTTTCAGCGATCGGGAGCGTGAAAATCCACCTCCCATTGGCGCCACTGTTACGTTTCGGTACCAGGAACTCTCCGAGATGGGTGTGCCAAGGTTTCCAAGTTGGGTTGGTGTTCGCCGCGATTTCGCCTTGAAGGATTCGAAAGATCTTTCAACCAAACCCCCGCTATTACCCACGCCCGTGAGTATTGAAAGCAAGGGCATGGGCGCCCAACCGCGGTACTTCGAGTTTTCTGAAGGCACCTCAAGTAAGTTTTGGGAAGTGGCACTCAGTGGCAACAGTATGACCACTCGCTGGGGCCGTATTGGCTCTGCTGGCCAATCGAAGACAAAGACTTTCGCCAGCGAACAAGCAGCGGTAAAGGCCGCCGCCGCGCTGCTGGAAGAAAAAACGAATGCAGGTTACATCGAGCGGGGGCTCTGAACCGTGCCCAGGTCCAGGCGTGCACAATTGTCATGGCAACACAGTCAGTTCCATTTTTCTGGCCGCTGCGATTTGTGTCCTGAAACCAGACTTTTCACCTTGCGGCAAAGCTGCAATTCTCATGGCGTAAATGAGCCCGGACATGAATCAGCTTTGCTGTTCACACGATGTTCTGCTGCTCGTGCTGGACACATTGAGGTTTGATATCGCCTGCAAAGAGTGGCGCTCCGGCTGCACACCAAATCTTGCGCGATTGCTGCCAGGCGGCTGGGAAGAGCGGCATTCGCCGGGGAACTTCACCTACGCAGCGCATCACGCTTTCTTTGCCGGATTTCTCCCCACACCCGTAAATCCGAATGCGGCTCATACAAGGTTATTTGCGGCCCGTTTTGCCGGCAGCGAAACCACCGGCCCGGCAACGAAAGTATTTGACGCGCCGGATGTTGTATCCGGGTTGCGCGCCCAGGGTTGGCGAACCATTTGCATTGGAGGCGTGGGTTTTTTTAACCGGCAGACGCCTATCAGCCAAGTCCTACCTGGGTTGTTTGAAGAGGCGTATTGGGAGCCTCGATTCGGAGTGACCGATGCGGATTCAACCCGTCACCAGTTTGAATTCATTGAAGAGAAACTGGCGGAACGCCCTGGGTCGCCCACGTTCTTATTCGTCAATGTTTCTGCTTTGCACCAGCCGAATTATTTCTATGTCGCGGCGGAAGGACCGGACACGCTCGAAAGTCATGCAGCCGCCTTGCGATATGTGGACTCGCAACTTCCTGTTTTGGTTCGAGCCCTTGCGCGAAAGCGCAGGCCAACTTTTTGCATCATTACGTCGGATCATGGCACAACCTACGGTGAAGATGGTTGGACAGGGCACCGCCTGGCCCATCCGCTGGTGTGGACAGTGCCGTACGGCGAGACCATTGTGGCAGTGAAGGAGGAACAACTTGAGCGATTCGCTTATTGAACTCCTTGCGGCCGGCGGTGCTTTCCAAGGTTATGCTTATGCATATCCACACAAAACGGCCTACCGTCCGCTCCATCCCGTTCGCTCTTTGGCAGAACTGTGGAGGTCCGAAGATAAGACCGCCTTATTTCTCTATGCGCACATTCCGTTCTGTGAGATGCGTTGCGGCTTCTGTAATCTGTTTACAATGACCCATCCCGGGGAAAACCTTGTCGTCGCTTATTTGGACTCATTGGCGAGACAAGCCGAAGCTGTCGCTGGGGCACTGGGTGGCTCGGCTCGCTTCGCTCGGCTGGCTCTCGGCGGCGGCACCCCTACCTTTCTCTCCGTGCCCGAGCTGGAGCGGCTTTTTGTGATCCTGAACGAGACCTTCCTTCGTTCGCTGAATATCATTCCCAAAGCGATCGAAGCATCGCCTGCGACCGTGAACGATGAGAAGCTCGCTTTCCTGAAGAACCAGGGAATCACCCGTGTGAGTTTGGGTGTGCAAAGCTTTGTGGAATCGGAAGTTCGCGCCCTTGGCCGTTCACAAAAAGCGCCTGAAGTCCGGCGGGCACTGGGGATGCTCACAACAGCGGATTTTAAGTGCATCAACATTGATCTCATTTACGGCATATCCGGACAGACTTCCTTGTCATGGCGTCATTCCCTCGATCAAGCATTGGAGTTTGCTCCCCAGGAAATTTATCTCTATCCCCTTTACATTCGGCCATTAACGCATCTCGATAAAAATGGAAGCCGTCCGAGTGATGTTCGGATCGAGCTTTATCGCGAAGGTCGAGACTACCTGTTGAATCGCGGCTACCGGCAGATTTCCATGCGTCTTTTCCGGCACGGTTCTTATTCGCCGCCGGAAGGGCCGGTCTATTGTTGCCAGGAAGATGGCATGGTGGGCATTGGAGCAGGAGCGCGCTCCTACACTGCCGCGGTGCATTATTCGACGGAGTATGCCGTTGGGCGCGCGGGTGTGCGGGATGTCATTGCCGATTTTAACAACCGGAGTGAGGAACAATTTGAGCGCGCGGACTACGGGTGCGAACTGAACCTGGACGAGCAAAAACGCCGGTATGCTCTTAAGTCACTGCTGCGAAGCGACGGCCTGGAACTGGCCGGCTATCGATCGTTTTTTTGCGCGGACCTCTTTGCCGACCTTCCACAGTTGTTTGAACTGATGGACGAAGGCCTGCTCATGGAAGTTTCCGGATGGCTCCGATTGACTTCCGAAGGGTTGGAACTCTCCGATGTCATAGGGCCGTGGCTGTGTTCGGCTGCCGTGCGCGAGAAAATGAACGCGTTTGCGCTGAAATGAAGACTTCCTGGTCGATCCTCTATCGCGGTGAGCTGTCCAGTTGCAATTACCACTGCGATTATTGTCCATTTGCCAAAACTCGAAACACGCCTGCTGAACTTGAGGAGGATGAGCGCCAGTTGAATCGTTTCGCGCGGTGGGTAGGAACGCGTCCCGAGCAGATCGGCATTCTGTTCACCCCGTGGGGCGAAGCGCTTATTCACAGTTCTTATCAAAGGGCTCTTTGCGAACTGAGCCATCTAAACAATGTCAGACGTGTTGCTATTCAGACCAATTTATCCTGCAGGCTGGATTGGCTTGACGGAGCGGACCCTGAAAAGTTTGCGCTCTGGTGCACTTTCCATCCAAGCCAGGTGAGCCTCGATCGATTCCTGCGCCAATGCCAAACGCTCGATTCTCACGGGCTCCGATATAGCGTCGGGATTGTCGGAACGAAAGAGGCGCTTGCGTTTCTTAACCCATTGCGCGCCGGACTGCACCCGAACGTTTATGTTTGGATCAATGCTTTCAAAAGAAACCCGGAATACTACAGCGCCGATGAAGTCGCTTTTCTGACGGATTTCGATCCATTGTTTCCGATCAATAACAAGCGGCATCCCAGCTTCGGGCGCGCATGTCGCACCGGGCATGAAGTTTTCAGCGTTGACGGCAATGGCGCTATGCGACGCTGTCATTTTGTGGAGGAGGTCATCGGCAACATCTATGAGGCGGACTTTGAAAAATCATTGCATCCACGAATGTGCCCGGCTGAAAATTGCGGATGCCATATTGGGTATGTGCACCTCGGAGAACTCGGTCTCGATGCTGTGTTCGGAGATGGACTGCTTGAGCGGATTCCGTCTCACCCGATCCCGCAACTTTTGCGCCCTCTGGGAAAAACTCAACTTCCTAGCCAGTTCGGTAAATTGGTCCTGAGGGAATTGAATGGCGCACACTCTAACGAGTAGTAGCCGCTGACGTGAGTCAGCGCTGATCAATCTGCTTACCGGCGCTCGAAAAGTTGATGCGTAGCAGAGCGAAGAAGAGTTTCTTCCGAAGTGGTTACTGAAAAGGCGTTTTAGCTTGGTTGAATATTTGGTTCGTTTGGTCGAGGGGATTGAATGGGGAAGACTAACGTCTGCGGCTACTTTAACGAGTGGTAGCCGCCCGACGTGAGTCGGCGCTGATCAATTTGCTCCCGGCGCGTCAAATTGAGAACGGGTCATGAGCTCCTCTCCCTCCTATCCAGCTATCCATGTTCCAGCTTGATTGAATACGGCTTTGAGGGTAGTCTGGCGTCATGTTCAAGAAGAAATCTCGAACAGAGCGACCGCAAATCTGGCGGCAGGGAGACGTTTTCCTAATCACCACTGCGGATGTTCCGCTCACCGGGCGCTCACAGAAGCGGCCAGTTTTGGCCGAAGGGGAAGTAACTGGACATGCGCATCGTCTGGATGATCCATCTTCAGGTCAGGTTTTTTCCATCGGCACAAGTCTTTATCTTGAGGTTGTCGCCGATACTGCAACGATCGTTCATGAGGAACACGGCCCAGTGACGCTTCCACGCGGCAGTTACGCAGTCCGGATTCAGCGCGAATATTCCCCCGAGGAAATCCGGCGAGTCGTGGACTGAATTGATTCCATCGTTGATGCCCGATATTGCGCCGAAAAAAGCCGCCGAACTGATTCTTGCCGGGCGGGCTCCAGAAGGGATTCATACAGGAGTGCTCGAACTTGGGCTGGCAGAAACAAAGAAGCCCGTGGCCGATTTACCCGAAGGATTATCTTGTTATTCGCTGTCACTCGCCGGCCAGCCCATCGCCGTTTTGCCTTCGGATGTGCAGGTCGGATACAAAATCAACCTTACCGATTGTCGTCAACTCACGGAATTGCCAGCGAACTTAAGGGTATCAACCCTCCTGCTGACGAACTGCACCCGCTTGACATCTTTGCCGGAGGGTTTGCAGGTGAATTTTCTTCAATTGGATGGATGCACCGCATTACGTTGTTGGCCAGAGAGCGCCCAAGTCGTTCACGGTTGGGCTCGGGCCCGCGGTTGCTCGGAGCTGGAGAAATTGCCATCGAGTCTCGGGCCACTCGCATCTTTGGACCTGCGCGGCTGCCGCAAAATCTCCGTGATTCCGGAAAGTGTAAAAGCTCGTTCCTGGGTGGACATCGGCGGGACGCAGATCACCAGCCTGCCCGAAACCCTGCGCGGCATCGGTCTGCGCTGGAGGGGTGTTCAGGTCACTTCTCAAATTGCTTTCTTTCCGGAAACACTGACTGGCCCCGGCATCCTCGCTGAACCCAACACTGAACTGCGACGGGTCATGCTGGAACGAATGGGTTTCGAGAAATTCCTTCGCGAGATAAAGCCTGAAGTGTTGGATACTGACCGTGATCGTGGCGGGGAACGGAAACTTCTGCGAGTGCCGCTTGCGAATGATGAGCCAATCGTAATTGTGTCTGTGCTTTGTCCATCGACTGGCCGGCAATATCTGGTCCGGGTGCCGCCGACCACCCGCACATGTCAGCAAGCAGTGGCATGGAGCGCGGGTTTTGACAATCCGGACGATTACGCCCCTATCGAGGAAACCTGAGCGGAATCGCGCTTCAACGACTCCGCCACTTCCCATTCGTAAGTGTCCCGGCCTTCGCACAAAACTCGAGGCAATAAATCACCAAATGCGTTCACTTCCAGGATCCGGGTCGAACGAAAATCAGGCTCGATAAGGATATCCAACCCGGCATAGAGACTGAGTGGAAAACATTTCGCCATCGCTTGTTCGCAGGCACTCAGCATTCCCAACCACTCATCGTCTCCCATTCTGCGGCGCAACAGTTCCACATCACCTTTTCCTCCGAGCAACTGTGAATTGGTCATTGGTCCTCGCCCGAGGCGCATCATGGCGTGGCGTGCGCGTCCGCCAATGACGACTATTCGCAAATCGAAAGGACAACCGAAGAACCCTGCCTTTGGAATCCAAACCTGGGCGAGGCAGCGCTCGCCGCAAACGGCATCTACCAGGCGGCGGACCTCAAGCGCGCCACGCCAAACCTGGATTCCTCGCCGGTTGTAAAGTCGAACTCCCTCCGCCGCTTCCACGAGGTCAATCGTGCTAAACGCCTGAATTTCGGCATGGTTCGTTTCGAGTGCAACGATCCCCGATGCAGAAGAGCCGTGACAAGGTTTTAGGAACACGCGTTTCCTCCCGGTTTTCCTCATGCATTCCCACAATTCGTCGAAATTTGCCGGGACACAAAGGACTGGGGGGACTGCAACACCAGATTTTTCCAGTTCGCGGTGACATGCCAGTTTGTCAAACATGCAGACGACGTCCTCCGGCGGGCACAGCCAGCGCGAGGGAAATCCGCGTTGCGTTTTCCAAATACTCAGCTCTTGAAGTGTTTGCCTCCATCCAAGAAACCATTGGCGCATCGGAAGAACGCGGCCCGGATCATTTTGCAGCGACGTAAGAACGTCAGGTGAAATTTGCCTCCATCCCCGACAAGCCTCCTCGTCTTCGATTCTCGCTCCACGCAGGAGGAATTGTTGTTCGACCTTCCAATTTCTTCCGGGGGATTCGAGCCGAAGAAACCGCGGCACATCCTGAAACTGATTCTCCCATCCAGAATCTTCGAGCACCCTTTGCCAGGGAATGAGCTTCGGTCGCTCCCGCAATATTCGGCCTAGAGCAATGGAGAATCCTTCGACGCGGCGTGATTCCGGATTGCAGAACAGTCCGAAATCAACCCTCATGCCTTCATTCACCGACTGCAACGTAACGGTCGTCTGCGCTTGTGTCGCTTCCCTGCGGTTCCTCAACATTCACGCCGGGAAATTCGCGCTTCAGAACGGTCATTAGTTGCTTTGATAAATAATGGCGGTGCAAATCCAGTCGTTTCAGCCTTTTGAGCGCGGGGTTTTCCAGCAACGCTTTTCCCCCTTCATCGCTCAGCGTTCCGAGTGACAAGTCTAAAGAATCCAATCGTGAAAGAATTTGGGCAGACGAAAGTGCTTCCGCAATCTCATTCACAATTTCACTGTCACGCAAACCGAGATGTTTCAGCGCGGGAAACAGACTGCCCGAAAGGAGCGGTTGGAGGTCGGCCACGGCGACCTCGCCACCGTAACTCGGCGTGCCCAGCCAAAGTTCGAGCGATTCCAGAGCAGGGAATTTGCTCGAGAACACTTCCTGAATAAGTGCTGGAGGCAACCCGCCAGTTTCGATCGTAAGCGATTTGAGTTTTTCATGAACCAGCCGCCCACCAAGGCTCAGTTCTCCTGTCCCGCGCAACCGTAGGTGTTCGAGACTGGGATAGGCCAGCAGCAGCGGGGAAACATCTGTTTGCACTATCCATGAGATTTCGTTCTCTTCGCTGATCAAATCCCCGAGGAAAATTCCGCGAAGATTGGGAAGCTGGGCTTGAGCCGACACCAACAACTGCACAACCTCGGCGCTTCCGCCAGTCGGATCATCCTGGTGGAACTGGCCGATGATAATCGCCGGTGTTTTCCGAGAATTGGGATTAGCAATGAAACGGGAGAAAAGCGTCGGGAAATCGACCTCGGAATCCCAATCCAGTGCAAGCCGGTAAATGGTGTTGGTGTAATCCTCAACCGCCTCTTCCGAAAGCTCCGAATTAAACAACTTCACAGGAAACCCGAGCCAGTCTGTAACATGTTCTGAGATCATGCGTGTGATAGTTTGCTTACATTTGTGGTCGAGAATCAGCTTCGTAATTTCCGTTTGCTGATGGTTATAGAAAGAATGGTCATTTCCCAAAAGATGCTCAAGCGGAATTACGCCTCGCAGCCTCGCGCCCTCGCACCCCATTCGAAACTCGATTATTGGTGGGTTATCGGAGCCATCGGAGCCTCTTTCAGGGTCTTGAGGCTTGTGCGCACCAAGCGTATCTGCTATGGGAACAGGGACGTGCGGCGATTTCATCTAGTTGTGGTTATAGTGCTCGGCCTCTTAGTAACACTGGCCCGGAGCGAAAACTTTCAACTGAACAACGGTGAAACCTTAACTGGCGAAGTCCTGGCCAGTTCGGCTAATGACGCCGGAGTTCAAATTAAAATCGGAGACGGTGAATATAAGCGCGTGCCGTGGGCGAGTTTTTCGCAGGAGGATTTGAGGAAGTTTGGTCAAAACAAAAAAATGGAGCAGTTCGTCGAGCCCTTTATCGAGATCAGCCAGGAGGAAAAAGCCAAAAAGACAGAAGTGGCTATCAAACAACCGCAACGGCTCGAACGGGCCGCCAAACAATCGCTGTTCGGGGCCTTCTTCGGATCAGGTCTGGGAATTCTGATCGTTCTCCTCCTGTATGCGGCCAATCTCTATGCCGGCTATGAAATAGCCATTTTTCGGGCGCAACCTGTGCCCCTGGTGTGCGGCGCCGCGGCGGTGCTTCCCATCATTGGACCCATCATTTTCCTTTCGATGCCGACACGCATGCAGGCTGCTGAGGCGACCTGGGAAACCGCTCCGGAACCTCAGGTTGAAACGCCCGCTACCGCCGAAGTCAATCCGATGCAAGGAGAGGCGCCGGCGGGTAACTTGAAAATTGCGCACGAGGAACCGGAAAAACCTGCGCTTCCCCAAACTACAACTTTCCAACGCGGCCAATTCACGTTTAACCGCCGCTTTTTTGAAACGAAATTCCCAGGTTTTTTTGGAGTGGTGCGTCGCGATGCCGACCGGGACATGGTGCTGGCGATTAAGTCCTCACGCGGCCATTTTTTAGGCAATCGGATCACACGAATTGCAGCGAATGACTTGCATCTCGAGGTAATGAAAGGACAGGCTTCCGAGGAAGTCATGATTCCGTTCCTGGAGATCCAGGAAATCCAGTTAAAACACAAGGACGCCTCATGAGCTATCGGACGGTACTGTTATTCGGCGCCCCGGGCGTCGGAAAGGGAACGCAGGGCAAAATCCTCGGGACCATTCCGAATTTTTTCCACTGTGCCTGCGGCGACGTGTTCCGCAGCATGAAACATGATAGTGGAATCGGGAAAGTTTTTCTCGAGTACTCGAGCCGCGGCGAATTGGTCCCGGACGAACCTACTATAGAGCTTTGGCGCGAATTTATCTCCGCCAGCACTAAAACTGGCCGGTTTCGGCCGGAACAGGACACGCTGGTTTTAGATGGCATCCCGCGAAGTGCGAACCAGGCCGAGATGCTGAAACAAACACTGGACGTCGTCGGAATTTTTTATCTCAAATGCACCCAGGTGGATGAACTCACGGAGCGCTTGCAGCGGCGCGCGTTGAAGGACAACCGGCTCGACGATGCGAATATTGATGTCATTCGCACCCGTTTGGAGACCTATGAACGGGAAAGCAAGCCTGTCCTGGACTATTATGGGAAAAAAATTCTTCACCCTATCAATGCGGACCAAAATCCTGCCAAAGTGTTGTTTGATATCTTACAGCACGTGGTGAAGCTTTAAGCCAATGTCGCAACAGTTTGGCGCGTTTACAGCCAGCGAACTTTATTGTCCCAAGTGCCGCCGCTCACAGCCAGTGCGCGAACGGCTGCTCCTGGTTCTGCCTTCGGGAGAGTTGCACGAATTCCTTTGTTCACAATGCGCCACTTCCCTCGGCAAGCGCACTGTCACCGGACCCGCGGTTCAGCCAAACCTTCGCCAGCAGCCTGCCCGTCCCAAACCTGCTCGCCGTTTGCTAAAGCCCTAGTTCGTCCGGATGATCAGCCCAGGAAGGGGAAATTGTTGTGGTCAACCACGTTTTGAATAATGGAGAGATTGCGAATTGTTTTTATGGGCACACCCGACCTATCGTGTGCCAGTCTGCGCGAGTTGCTCGCCTCACCCGGCTTCCAGGTTACGGGCGTTGTCACTCAAGCTGATAAGCCCAAGGGACGCGATCTGAAATTGCAGCCCTCGCCAGTAAAACAATTGGCTCTGACCCATGGCTTGCCGCTACTCCAGCCGGAACGCGCCAGAAACGAGGGATTTCTTCAGCAATTGAGGTCACTGGAACCTGAGCTGATCGTCGTCGCCGCTTATGGTCAAATCCTGCCCGTTAGCATTCTCGAGTTGCCGCGTCTGGGGTGTATAAATGTCCATACGTCTCTTTTGCCCAAATATCGTGGCGCAGCTCCGATCCAGTGGGCCATTCTCAATGATGAGCAGGAGACGGGAGTCACGATCATGCAAATGGACGCTGGAATGGATACCGGAGCCATTCTGGCTCAGGAAAGATCTCTAATCACGGCTAACGATACCTCGGAGTCTGTTTATGCTCGCCTGGCGGATTTGGGTGCTCGTCTCCTGGTGCGAACCATTCCCGAATATGCCACTGGCCGGATCCAGCCCACGCCCCAACCTGAGAATGGTGTGAGCTATGCGCCTAAAATCAAGAAGGAGGCCGGGCGCTTGAATTGGACGCAGCCGTCACGAGCGCTTTGGAATCGAGTGCGTGCCCTGCTGCCATGGCCGGGCGCATTTACTTTCTTGTCCACCACACCCAAGCCAACTTTATTGAAAATTTGGCAAGCAGAGGTTGCAGGTGGATTGGGAAACCCTGGTGAAATCTTACAGGCTGACAAATCAGGAATTGTCGTCGGGTGCGGTCATGGTTCACTTCAAATCCTGGAATTACAGCGCGAAGGCGGACGCCGGCTGAAAGCTGCTGAGTTTCTGGGTGGGCATCCCCTTGCCCCAGGCGAGGTACTTGGTTGAGAGAGCGGAGAATTTAATTGTTCTTTTTACCGAGGTCGACACAAACCAGTTTATCCTTGCTGCGTGCGTATAAAAATCCGTCTGCCAAAGCAGGGTGGGCGCGAACCTGATTGGGAAGAATCTGTGCACGAGCAGTTTGCTTGAAACCCGAAGGCGAGGCAGTGGCCCGAATGAGTTCACCCCGCTCAGTGAGGATCAATAACTGCTTTCCTGCCAGGGTGATAGTGGCCGCCGGAAAAGGTTTTTGCTCCCAAACCACTTTGCCGGTGGCTAACTCGATGCATCGCAAGCTGGCCGGGGGCTCAAATCCTGGATCCGTTCGCCCATGGATACCGTAGAGAAAGCCCTCGTGATGAACGGGTGTTGCATAATGCGCAGAAAGCAATTCATCTGACTGCCACAGTTTTTTTATCGAGGTTCCCTTTACTTCCAGCGAAGCCGCCCCTGTTCCGTAACTGGCTGACAGAAAAACGCGGTTGCCAACCACAATCGGGGTGGCGGCGCTCACGGAACTGTTGATTGGGGGACGAAATGGATATTGAAAAAGTAACTTACCCTGAGTCGGTTCAAGGCCTGCCAAGCCGGCCCTTGTTAGAACCAAGGCAATGGACCGTCCATCAAAGGTTGCAATCGTGGGCGAAGAGTAACTGGCTTCCTCCTCTGTCGCCTTCCAGACCACTTTTCCGCTGACCGCATCGAATGCCACGATACCTGCACCGTCTCGCCCTCCTACGTTGATGAGAACAAAGTTCGCCTCGACCAGGGGCGAGCAGGCAATTCCGAAAAAGCCTTTCCCGGCATGAAACTCCGTTTTGGTATTAACGCTCCAAAGCTTTCTCCCGGTGGAACTCTCAATACAATGGAGCATGCCCTCCGCGCCATACGTATAAACTCGTCCATCCCCCATGGCCGGCGTCGCACGAGGTCCTTCGTCGAAGCCAAAATCATCGCGGTAAGCCGTAGGATAGTTAAAAACCCATGACGGTTTTCCGTTGCTTGCCTCCAGGCACTCCACCGTTTCCTTGTTTTCGATTCGGTGGAAAACGATGAGTTTTCCTGCCTTTACCACGGGTCCGCTGAAACCCTGGCCAACTTTTTTCTGCCAGACTACTGGTGGGCCGTCTTTTGGCCATGTCTCTGATAGCGCACTGCCGCCATAAACTCCATTTCGAGCAGGGCCCAGGAACTGAGGCCAATCACTGGCGACAATGGGTGAAGTGAAGATCGCAGCCAATGACCCCACCAGTTTGAGCCATGCGCAATTCCTGGATGGGGCTCTCGAACGCAGGGCCGGTTTAACGAAATGAAAACGTGGCATGGCCAAACGATGTACTAACAGCCGGCATAATCAAAACCGAAAAAAAAGTTGAGACGTTGAGACTTTTGACACTCGGGACTGAGTGGGTGCATAAAGCGTCCCGTTTTTCATACAGGCTGACCTACAATCCTCCAGCATTAATCAACTCGTCAAAATTTACAGGCCACCAGGCGTAGCGCTCTCTAATCGTTCGACTGGCACAACTTAAGCTTTGAATCAGTCGTGCGTCGAAGGACGTACAGCAAAGCGGATGGATGCGCCTGGGGAGAAATCCAGTCGATCTCATCCGCAACTTTTTTTTTGTACTCATCTCTTCCTCCCCACACTGCTATACGAAAAAAAGGGATTGACAGTTGCAACTCGATATATCAATCTATCCGTATCCGTTGATATAACGGTCTCATAAAGAGTGGTTGAGGGACTGGCCCTGTGAAACCACGGCAACCGGCCTCGAAGGCTTTCGGGGTGACCAGGTGCCAAGTCCAGCTTCGGCTTAGGCCGGGGAAAAATGAGAAGAGCATTCGGATTCTTCCACTCTTCTCACATCGGAAATGATCATGAAGAATAATGAAAGTTTCATGCGGGCATTAAAATGCCGCGAGTGTGGCCGGGAATATCCGCTGACTGCTACGCACGTTTGCGAGTTCGATTTCGGGCCGTTGGAGGTAGTCTATGATTACGATCGCATCGGGCGGTCGCTGACGAAAGCTTCGATTGGCAATCGTCCCAATAGCATGTGGCGCTACCGCGAACTGCTGCCAGTCGCCAATGAGCCGACAGTAGGCCTGCAGGTCGGCTTCACGCCGTTAATAAAGGCCGACCGCCTGGCTCGGCGCCTGGGCATTCGCGAATTATGGATCAAAAATGACACTGTTAACTATCCGAGTCTTTCGTTTAAGGATCGGGTCGTCAGCGTTGCCTTGAGCCGCGCCAAGGAACTGGGTTTTACCACGGTTGCTTGCGCATCGACGGGCAACCTCGCCAACTCTGTCGCGGCGAATGCGGCATCGGCAGGGCTAAAAGCTTACGTATTTATTCCCTCCGATCTCGAACAAGGCAAGATCTTGAACTCGTTGATCTACGGCGCGACTGTCATTGGCATCAAAGGCCATTATGATGAGGTGAACAGGTTGTGCGCAGAGATCGCGGGAAAGTTCGGTTGGGCGTTTGTGAACGTGAATATGCGGCCTTATTACGCGGAAGGTTCCAAGAGCATGGGCTACGAAATTATCGAGCAATTGGGGTGGAAGGTGCCCAAACATACAGTCGTGTGCATGGCTTCCGGGTCGCTGCTGACGAAAATTCAGAAGAGCTACCAGGAATTCATCAAATTGGGGTTTGTCTCCGAGACTGCATTCCAAATTCACGGCGCACAAGCCACAGGTTGCTCTCCGATCTCGACGGCGCAAAAAGCCGGCTTGGATTTTTTCAAACCCGTCAAACCCAATACGATTGCAAAGTCACTGGCCATTGGCACTCCGGCAGATGGATTTTATGCGCTCAAAGCCATGAAAGAAACGGGAGGGTCCGCCGAAGACGTGACCGATGATGAAATCCGCGAAGGGATTTCTCTTCTGGCGGAGAGCGAAGGAATTTTTGCCGAAACGGCCGGTGGTGTCACCGTTGGGGTGACGAAGAAACTCATTGCCGCCGGTACAATTCCGGCCAATGATTCTGCGGTTCTTTGTATTACCGGCAATGGACTTAAGACAATGGATGCAGTCAGCGGTCATGTGGGGCATCTGCGTGAAATCAAACCGAGCTTGCGCGAGTTTGAAGCCCTGGTTGCCAACGAAGAAACACCGGTGCTGCCGTTAGCTCGTTAAAAGCGATTGAGGTTGCGGATCTGAATTTCAAGAGAAACATACTAATTACCTATGGCTAAAAATGTAAGAATACCGACTCCCTTGAGGAAGTTGACAAACAATGAAGAAGTAGTCGAAATCATGGCGGCGACTATAGGCGAAGCTATCGTCGAGTTGCAATCGAAGTACCCTGGCATCCGAGAACGCTTGGTGGATGACAATGGCGAGGTGCGGCGCTTTGTGAATGTTTACGTAAACGAGGAAGATATTCGGTTTTTGAAAAACCAACAAACGCCGCTGAAAGACGGTGATGAAATCAGTATCATTCCGGCCATAGCGGGCGGATAGTTTGGTTATACTTCAACATGCCTCAAACCCGAAAAAACGCCGCCACGCCGAAACGCACCGAGCCGACCAGTCCGGAGCAGAGGCGTATGTGGCTGATGTACCCTCCCAAGCTGATCCGCGAACCGCTTATCTGGAAATTGGGGCAGAAGTTTTCCGTCGTGACCAATATTCGTCAGGCGAGTGTGACTGACGAAATCGGCATTGTTTGCCTGGAGGTTGATGGAAAACGGGAGGATGTGAAAGCCGCAATAAAATGGCTGGAGCAACTAGGGGTGAGCGTTGAGCCGGTGGAGATTAATGTGATAGAGAGTTAAAAGGCTAGTTGGCCGTTTCTACGAAATCGAGCAAATCGGCCAAATCCTGCGGTGTCAATCCGGCTTCGAGTCCCTCGGGCATCAATGATTGGCCCTGGCTCTGCATCCGGCGAATATTCGTCCGAGGAATGACATCTTCTTTGCCATACGCCTGGCGCAATGTCACTCCCGTCGCTGTTTCGGTCACAACCAGGCCAATCAGACTGTCTGCATCTTTGGTTTCTATGACATAGCTGACAAATTCAGGGCGGACCTCGCGGTTGGGATCGAGAATATTGACGAGAAGTTTCTCCTTACCCATGTTTTTCACAGTTACTAAATCCGGCCCCAGGACGTATCCCTCGCTTCCGAGCCGGTGACAGGAAATACACCGTTCCTGATAAATTTTATGGCCGTGTGCCGGGTCACCTTTCAGGGAAAGCCCTGAGTTAAAAGAATCGATCGCCTGTTGACGCGTGCCGGCAGGGTGAACGGCAAGGACTTTGGTCGCCAACTCCTTGACCTTTTTATCGGGATGGCTGGAAAGGAACTTAGTTTGGGTCGTATCCAACACCGAGGCCCGAATCAAACCTGACTCTATTGCCTCCAGTAGAACAATCGCGCGATCGGTTCGTGCCAGGAGCGCGGCCAGTGCCTCGCTGCGCAACCTGGGCGTAAAATTTTCCCAGCGCTTAAGCAAAGCCGGCCCAATATCAGGATGATCGAACCGGGCGACACTCGATAGAGCGGCAAGTTGAATACCCTGGGGTTCCGTGAGCATCACTAACGAGAGCAGCGTCTCGCCTGCATCCGCAAAGCTGGTCAGACCCAAGAGCCGAATGCAAGTGATCCGCATCGATTCGGAGTTGTTTCTATCCGTCGCGCAACCGCCCGCTTTGCTAAAGGCCTCCGCCACGAGCGGGTGGTTTTTAGGCAGCCTGCCACCAGCCCGCTGCAGGCCTTCGCCAAATGCGCCAAGCATCGCGAACTTTTGAGGAAGTGAGGATTGTTTTTCAAGAACCTCAAGCACCTGGGCCACCTCTTTCGTATCGTTTCTCGCGCCGATCAGCATCGCAAGCTGTCGCGAAAAGGCCTTTCCAGGCTCGGTTTCGCTTGCTTCGCTGTCGGCAGAGAATTTTGCAAAGAGATCGCCCGCGCCCTCCCGTAAGGAGGAAAGAATTGCCGCTTGAGTCCATGGGCTGTTTACATCCTGCCGCGCGATGACAGCGAGCGGTTCGGTTTTGGCTGAACCGTTCACTTCGCCAAGGGTCAAAGCGAGCTGATACCGAACGGTGATGTCCGGATCTTTTGCGAGCTGGTTTAACTTCGTCAAAAGTTTTGTCGAAGGAACGTGAGCGGGAAAGAATTTTTCAGAAAGCTTGATCGCATGTTCTCTTACTGTGGAATCAGCATCGTTCAGCGCCTCAAGGACTTCTTGCTCTTTTAAGATCCCCATTCCCTGAAGGGCATACAACGCGTGCATGCGGGCGAGAGAAAATTTCGACTTGTTAACCAGGTTTACAAGTGCGGGCCCGGCGGACTTATCCTGTCGTTGATAAAGCAATCGCGCGGCTGTGTCGCGGTGCCAGCCGTTCGGATGTTCCAGCGTGGTTACAAGTTCTCTGGTGGAAGCTTTGGATAACTGAGGCAGCTTGGGTTGTTTGTAGCCATCCGGCACGATGCGATAAATCCTGCCCCGATCATTGCCTGCATTCAAATCCAGCAGCTTCTTGATTGGCGCGGGCAACGACCAGGGATGCTCGATCACTTCGCGATACATGTCGGCGAGATATAATGTGCCGTCTGGAGCATTGGCCATTTGCACCGGACGAAACCAGAGATCAGTCGAGGCAAGGAATTCGACCTTTTGTTCGTCAGGGGAACGTTCGGCCACAAGATTGACGCCTTCACGGCGAACTTTCTTACGGTGCAATAAATTACTCCCGCAGTCCGCTATGAATGCGTCCCCCAGGTTTTCCTTTGGCCAGCCGTTGCCGCGAAAGATGGTAATGCCCGTGGCCGAAGTGAAATATCCCGAAGCGCGCCCGCCACCTTCTATCAAACCGGGGACTACGCCCGAAACACGCCATTTCGTTCGTATGACTCGCCACATTTCTTCAGGGCTGATGCGATAGACCTCGGCCGCAGGGCCATCCACCGGGATGTCCACCAGCGGCGATGGCATATTGTAAAACGGGTTGCGGTCACCGTAGCGTGTTTCGTACATGAATGTCATGATATGATGGGAGTTGCCGCAGGCGAACCTGCGGCCCCGATCATCGAAGCACATCCCATACTGGCCGCCGCCGCTCTCGGTGCCCATCTCCATTGTTTTGGGATCGAAATAAAAATCGCGCCCGCTCAACTCGATCGGTTTGGCGTTGGGCTGATCGGCCGGAACAACACGTCCGCCATTGCCCGCCGTCTGGCCATGAATGCGATTGTCCAGGCCCCAGACCAGGCTGTTGACCAAAGCCTGGACATTTAATTTGTCCCCCTTTCCTGCGCCGAACCCGGTAAAGACGACTTTCCGCACGTCCGCCTTGCCATCTCCGTTGGTATCTTTGAAGTAAATAATGTCCGGAGAGGCGGTGACAAAAATTCCGCCGTCGTAGCAAATCACGCCGGTAGGCCATGGCAAATCATCCGCATAGATGGTTGCTTTATCAAAGACCCCGTCGCTGTTGGTATCTTCCAACATTCGGATGCGGCCCAGGTGCGGATGAACATCGCGCATTTCGGAATAATCGCGCATTTCCACGACGAACAACCGGCCATTCTCATCGAAGGCCATCGCAATCGGGTCCATCACCAGCGGCTCAGCAGCAGCGATCTCGAGGTGGAAACCTTTCTTTATCTGGAAAGTCTTCTGCACATTGGCGAGTTCCACCGGCGGTACCCGAGGCAAATCTTTTGGGTCCAGCGGCGGATCGCCTGCTTTAAGAGTGCCGATCGAGAGAAGAAAAATGGTAAGCCAAAGGCAACTTTTCATAGCTTGTGGCAAATTGTTCGCCATTGACTCTCTCCGATTCAAGCCTTTTCGAATACCCGTGGAAAATGCAAACGCGAATCCCCGTGCAGTGGAGGTTCACGCAGGCGCATCCACCGTCAGTGGTCCGTCGAAAATGGTCAGGCTGATGACTTCCGTTTTGGCTGTATGAGGTCCGTGCGCTGCACCGCGAGGCGCAAAAAAGAACGTTCCAGTCGAATAAGTGACGCCCGACTCTTCCCACTCACCCGAAAGAACGTAAGCAAATTCGTTTGCTTGAACGTGGACATGAGCCGGAACCGTCACGCCTGCTTGAAATTTTCTCAGAACGGTGACCCCACCTGTCGATGGGTTTTTGTGCAGCAGCATCAATTCAACACCGGCGTACGGACCCGGCGCCCATTTCTTATCTTCCATCGAGCTAATATAAGGAAACATGCTTCATCGAAATCCATCCATCTCCTGTTTGCAACGCTGGAAAAATGGATGGTGAGGTTATCAAGCGAAGGATGAAAGCCGCAGTTTGGTAAAGTGGAAGCAAACCGCGCGAGGCGCTTGGAGCAGTGTGTTGTGTTCCAGCGTTTGCAATTCGTGTTCGTCACGGCAAATCAGGCCAAGGCGAAGTGGAAAAAACGGAAATGAAAAGCGCCGGAATACAGCGCAGTCCAAACGCTTCGCGACGTCTCACACTGTAACGGTCGAGGAGGGGTTGCAGAAGCCGTACGGTCACCCCTCGAACTGAATTCCAGCGCTCTGTTGATTTGGTTTTCCGATCTTCAGAACAGTTATTAACGTTTTTGCTGACAATCGGCCCGTATAACCTGACAATCCCACCATGACGGATACGCGCTATAAGAAGCTCGCGACATTGTTGATCGAATATTCGACCAAACTCAAAAAGGGTGAGCGGGTTTTGTTGGATATGATTGATGTGCCAGATGAGTTCACAATTGAGCTGATGCGGACGGCGCGTCGAGCCGGCGCAATCCCCATTGTGGAGGTGCGTCACACCCGCATTAACAGGGAGATAGTCCGCGAGACCAGCGAGCCACATGCGGCGGTGGTCCGGGATTTGGAATTGGCTCGGATGAAAAAGGTGCAGGCTTACATCGCAATTCGCGGCAGCGAAAATGCCAATGAAAATTCGGATGTTCCTTCCCAAAAAATGGCGCTCTACTCGCGGCTCATGCGCCCAGTCCTCGATTACCGCGTGAACAAAACGCGGTGGTGCGTGCTCCGCTGGCCAACACCGAGCATGGCGCAAGGCGCTGGCATGAGCACTGAGGCTTTCGAAGACCTTTATTTCAATGTCTGCACGATGGATTATCCCCGGATGGCGCGTGCCATGGTGCCATTGCAACGACGGATGCAAAAGGCCAACCTCGTTCACATCAAAGGCTCCACGACTAACCTGACCTTCAGCATCAAAGGAATTGGCGCGAAAATGTGCAAGGGCGATCGAAACATCCCGGATGGCGAAGTGTTTTCGTGCCCGGTGAAAAAGTCGATCAATGGGCATATTCAGTTTAACACACCTACTTTGTATTCGGGCACCAAGTTTGAAAATGTCCGCTTGCAGTTTAAAGAGGGAAAAATTGTTGATGCGACTTCGAATAACAGTGCCCGACTCAATGAGATTTTGGACACGGACGGGGGCGCCCGTTACACGGGTGAGTTCTCACTCGGGTTCAATCCTTATATCCTGAATCCGATGTGCGATATTCTGTTCGATGAAAAAATTGCGGGCTCACTTCACCTGACTCCGGGTCAAGCTTACGAGGATTGCGACAATGGCAACCGCTCGGCAGTTCATTGGGACATGGTTTTGATTCAGCGTCCGGAATGGGGCGGAGGTGAAATTTGGTTCGATGGCGAACTCATTCGAAAAGACGGCAGATTCCTGCCCAAAGATCTGAAGCCGCTTAATCCGGAGCATTTGAAGTAATAACAAATTTAAATGCGGTGGGATACACCGAGTCCATAACGCTTCGCGGGAATACGACGCAAAGGGGGCTTCTGGAGTGAACTGGATTAGGCCAGTCACTTAACCCAATTAGCTCGCCTCAAAAGATACAAATAAGGTGCACTTCAGGCCATGTTTCCATTACATTCTTGCGTTGAGATGAGTTGGTGGTTAAGAACATCTGCTTTTCTGGCCGGAGTAAAAATATGGCAAGCACAAATGTTACCCTGAAGCAACGCGGGTTTGGTCAAACCATGCGTCCGGATTTATGGTGGGCCCAGCCGGCATTTATATTTATCGGCCTGTCCACTTTCATCGTCTATTCGACCTGGGCAGCGTTGCAAGGAGAGCATTACACTTTCGGGCCATACGTCTCGCCTTTTTATTCTCCAGAAATCTACGGACCATCGCCACATGCCTGGTTTGGTCCTAAACCCTCGTGGTGGCCTGGTTTTATACCATTTTCAGCCGCGCTGTTTATTCTCTGGATGCCGGCAGGCTTTCGGTTGACTTGTTATTATTATCGGGGTGCCTACTACAAGGCGTTCTGGGCTGACCCACCCGCGTGCACAGTTGGTGAGCCGCGAAAAACATATCTGGGCGAGAAATCTTTTCCGCTCATCATGCAGAACGTGCATCGATATTTTGTTTATGGAGCGGTCTTGTTCATCGGGCTGCTTGCTTATGATGTCTGGCTCGCCTTCTGGTTTGTCGATCCAGTGACGGGTAAGGAAAAATTCGGCATAGGCCTGGGCACGCTGGTATTGGCTGTGAACGTGGTACTGTTATCCGCTTACACCTTTGGTTGCCATTCTTTGCGTCACTTATTTGGAGGCTATATGGACCGGCTTTCACGCGCGCCTGCTCGCAAGCAACTTTACAACTGCACCAGTTGCCTGAACCGCCGTCACATGCTCTGGGCATGGTGCAGCTTATGTTCGGTGATGTTCGCGGATGTCTATGTCCGTTTCTGCTCGATGGGCATATGGAAAGATATTCGATTTTTTTGAGCCTCCAGCAACCAAACACTCATGCAACACACCACATCCCACACTAGTGAAAGTCGAGTTTCTGTAAGGCCTGAATAATTTTCGTTTATGGCTGAATATCCCATCATTGAGCATGACGTTCTGGTCATTGGCGCGGGTGGCGCTGGGTTGCGGGCAGCGATTGAAGCTTCCGCCACGGGCGTTTCGGTTGGCCTGGTATGTAAATCGCTATTGGGCAAAGCCCATACCGTAATGGCGGAAGGGGGAATCGCAGCAGCTCTTGCCAACGTGGATGACCGCGACAATTGGAAGGTGCACTTCTCCGACACGATGCGCGGCGGACAATACCTGAATAACTGGCGCATGGCCGAACTGCATGCGCAGGAGGCGCCTGCTCGGGTGCGCGAGTTGGAAGCATGGGGCGCGGTATTTGATCGCACCAGCGACGGGCGCATTTTGCAGCGAAACTTTGGGGGACATCGCTATCCAAGGCTGGCGCACGTCGGAGATCGAACGGGGCTGGAGATGATCCGGACACTTCAGGATCACGGCATTCATCAAGGTATTGATGTGCATATGGAATGCACGGTGGTGACTTTGTTGAAGGATGGAGAGCGGGTTGCGGGGGCATTTGCCTACGAGCGTGAAAAGGGCCGTTTTAAAGTTTTTAAAGCGAAATCGATTGTGCTGGCGACCGGTGGCATTGGACGCGCATACAAAATTACCAGCAACAGTTGGGAATATACCGGAGATGGCCATGCGCTGGGTTATTATGCAGGGGCTGAGCTGATCGACATGGAATTTATCCAGTTTCATCCCACTGGAATGGTTTGGCCTCCAAGCGTCAGAGGCATTTTGGTGACCGAAGGAGTTCGAGGCGAAGGCGGCATTTTGACCAACAAAGATGGCAAGCGGTTCATGTTTGATGAGATCCCGGATGCCTATAAAGCCCAAACGGCAGATAGTCCGGAAGAGGGCTGGCGCTACTGTCAGGGCGATAAGAATGCGCGCCGACCGCCTGAGTTGCTGACGCGCGATCATGTGGCGCGATGCATTGTGCGCGAAATCAAAGCAGGGCGCGGGACTCCGCACGGTGGTGTCTACCTGGATATCGCGTGGTTGAAAGACAAAGTGCCCAACTCGGTTGAGCACATTAAAAAGAAGCTGCCAAGCATGTACCACCAGTTCAAACAACTGGCGGACATCGATATCACCCGAGAGCCGATGGAAGTCGGGCCTACGACCCATTATATCATGGGGGGAGTGCGTGTGGATTCCGACACACAAATGTCGAGAGTGCCTGGATTATTTGCGGCCGGTGAGTGCGCGGCGGGAATTAATGGGGCCAATCGTCTGGGAGGCAACTCGCTTTCCGATCTGATCGTGTTTGGAAAGAGGGCCGGCGAGTTTGCGGCAAAGTTTGCAAAGGAAAACTCAAACATGCGGATAAACCCCGACCAGATTGAAGAAGCGGCTCGAACGGCTTTAGCGCCTTTCGAGCGCGGCGCAAAGACGGGGGCTTCTGAACCCGGTCCCTATCCGATTCAGCAAGAGTTGCAGGAGATGATGCAGGATTTAGTTGGTATTGTGCGCCGTGAAGATGAAATGGTGCGGGCCTTGGAAGGAATTCAGAAGCTGTGGGAACGGGCCAAGAAAGTAGGCGTGTACGGAAATCGTGAGTATAACCCGGGCTGGCACACCGCTTTGGATTTAACAAATTTGCTCACCTCTGCGGAGGCAGTCACCCGGTCGGCGATCGAGCGCAAAGAAAGCCGCGGGGCTCAGTTCCGCGAAGATTATTTGAACAAGGATGCTGCCCTGGGCAAGGTCAACATTGTCTTGCGCAGAGCCGCGGACGGCTCGATGGAAGTCCGCCGGGAACCCATTCCACAGATTCGGCCGGACTTACAGCAAATCATCGAGGAAATGAAATGAAAGCAGGCTGCCGAGCTATCGCGCATGACGAAACCTTTTGAGCTTAAAAAAACTCACGCAGATGAATAAAGCAACTTTTAGAATCTGGCGCTCCGACGGAACCACCGGCAAATTCGTCGATTACGAGACTGAGGTGAGCGAAGGGATGGTCGTGCTGGATGCTATTCATCAGATTCAAGCGGCCCAGGCAAACGATCTGGCCTGCCGCTGGAATTGCAAAGCAGGCAAATGCGGATCCTGCTCAGCCGAAGTGAACGGCATGCCGAAGTTGATGTGCATGACACGATTGAATGATTTGCCCCTCGACAAACCTGTCACAGTGGAACCCATCAAAGCGTTCCCACTGTTAAAGGACCTGGTCACGGACGTATCCTGGAATTTCCGGGTTAAGAAAAAAATCAAACCTTTCAAACCGCGCGCTCCCGATGCGCCGGATGGGACCTGGCGCATGGCCCAGGAGGACATTGATCGGGTGCAAGAGTTTCGGAAATGCATCGAATGTTTCCTTTGCCAGGATGTATGCCACGTATTGCGGGATCACCAATTGCACGAGCAGTTCATTGGCCCTCGATTTTTGGTTCATGTGGCGGCGCTCGAGATGCACCCGCTCGATACGGAAAATCGGCTCCCCGAATTGAAAGACGCCCAGGGCATCGGATATTGCAACATAACTAAATGCTGTACCAAGGTTTGCCCCGAGCATATTACCATCACCGATAACGCGATCATTCCACTGAAAGAACGGGTCGTGGATGAATTCTACGATCCTCTGGCCAAATTGCTAAGAAAGTTGAAACCGATGACGAATGATGCCCCGGCCGGAGTGAAACGGTAATCAACTGGCAAGAGCCCGTTGAAGAGTCCGGCGCGGATATTCTGCCTTTTTCAATCCGTCAGCCGTTTCGTTATCTCGCCATAGGCATCAATACGACGATCTCGCAAGAAAGGCCAATGGGTCCGGTGGAGGTCGATTTTGCCCAGGTCCACCGGCACGATCAGTAATTCATCCTGATCCACACTCGCTTTGGCCAGCAGCTCGCCCGATGTGCCGGCGACAAAGCTTTGCCCCCAGAATTGGATGCCATCCCCGGAAAGCTTCTCATGACCCACACGGTTTGGCGCGGCAACAAAGCAGCCATTGGCGATTGCATGGCTCCGTTGAATGGTTTCCCAGGCGTCGTGCTGTCGCGCTCCATGCTCAGCTTTTTCTCCTGGATGCCATCCTATCGCCGTCGGGTAAAACAGAATCTCAGCGCCTTGCATAGCGGTGAGTCGAGCTGCTTCGGGATACCATTGGTCCCAGCAGACTAGCACGCCAATCTTGCCATACCGTGTTTGCCAGGCACGAAAGCCAAGATCGCCTGGAGTGAAGTAAAACTTTTCGTAATAAAGCGGATCATCCGGGATGTGCATTTTGCGGTATCGACCCAGGATTGAACCGTCCGCGTCAATAATAACGGCGGTGTTGTGGTAAAGGCCAGGGGCTCGCTTTTCAAACAACGATATGATAAGGACGACGTTCTTGCGCTGTGCAAGTTTTTGAAAAGCTTCGGTCGTTGCTCCAGGAATCGGCTCGGCCAATTGAAAAAAACTGTGGTCCTCGGATTGGCAGAAATATTGCGAGCGAAACAATTCCTGTGTGCAAATGATTTGAGCGCCCTTGCCGGCGGCTGTTTCGGCGGCCGCAAGAGTATTCTTGAGATTGACGTCAGGGTCGGGAGAGCAGTGGCCTTGAATTAATCCGAGTTGAACGACGCGCGAGGCAGGGGTCAGGGTCATACGGCGTTGGAATATACCAATGGTCTGAACAGCCGCGCGAGCCTCACCTCAAATCCCCACGTGCATCCGTTCAGTGCGATCGAGAACTTGAGTTGCGCCCTTGGAGTCAATCCCTGGAGGAGAGGATTGACCGAAGAGTTCGCGCATGAACTTGCCCAGGGTTTCGTTCGTTGGGCCGTAACCCGAATGATAGATATAATGCTCCAAATCATAGAGCAATTGGTCGCCGCTAGGGTAGCGTTTGTCAACGTCGCGTACGAGGGCGCGGTGCAGAATCTCATTGAGCCGTTCGTCGATTCTCTGATCCAGGGCGCGGAAATCTGGAATAGGCAGATTCATCATCCGCTGCCGGGACTCTTCCGGGCTGTCCCCTTTGAAAAGGTTACGGCCCAACAAGAGATGGGCCAGGACGACGCCGGCGGAAAAGAGGTCCGAGCGTTTGTCCGTGATCTGAAAGTTGGCCTGCTCGGGGCTCATATAATCTGCCTTTCCTGCGACAACTTCGCCTTCATTGTCGACTAAAAAACCACGAGCTTTGGCAATACCGAAATCGGTCAATTTCACGTCGCCCTCAAAGGCGATCATGATATTTTTGAAGCTCACGTCGCGATGAACAATCCCCAGCGGCTTGTTATCCTTGTCGCATTTAGAATGGGCGTAAGCCAGGCCTCTTGCGACGCGGCTCACAATAAAAACTGCCAGTTCCCTGGGCAGCACGCGCCGCTTGTCAATCAGTTGCTGAGCGAACTGTTCGAGATTCACACCGCGAATTAACTCCATCGCAATGAAATAAATGCCGCGTGTTTCGCCCAGATGGTATGTCTGGACGATGTTCGTATGAATGAGGTCGGCAACCAGTTTCGCTTCCCCGATGAAGTTATCGATGAACTGCTTTTGGTTGGCGTAATTCTGCCGGATGACTTTGATCGCAAGGCGTTTGACGAAGCCCCGGGCGCCGAGTTGTTCGGCCTCATAAACCACGCCCATGCCGCCCTCAAATATTTTGCGAACGATCTCGTAGTGAAACTCGTTTTGGATCGTGAAAAGAGCCACGAAGCTGATGTTGATCGAAAGGCCATAGATGTCAAGCCTCCGGATTTATCAGAATAGAAGAGGGAGCCAAAATCTGCGAATTTGCTAAGAAAATTTTTCATTTTTCTGCTTGCACCACCTTAATGAAAGGTTTTAATACGACGAAAGTCGAACGACTTGAAGTTTAAGACCGACAATAACAACACAACTAACACTATGGCAAAAGCACTCTCCAAATCGCAGGTCACTGCTGCAATCGCCGAGAAAAACGGGCTCACGAAAAAACAGGCTGCTGAAATCCTGGATAGCATTACTCAACTCGCCTATAAACACGCTCGAAACACTTTTACCCTGCCGGGTTTGGGTAAGCTGGTTCTGGTTAACCGTGCCGCGCGTCTCGGACGCAATCCTGCTACTGGCGAACAAATCAATATCCCCGCCAAGCGCGTCGTTAAGTTCCGCGTCGCTAAAGCGGCCAAAGACGCAATCCTGGGCGCCAAGTAGTATTGCTTTCTCCACCAGGCACTCTGATGACCTCAGGGTGCCTTTTTGCTTCATGGACCAAACGAAGCGGGATATGGGGCAGGCAACACAAGGAAATCCAAGGCGGTGGGATACACTGCACTCCAAACGCTACGGGGGTGCCTGCGGATAACAATCGCCGACGCTTTGGAGCGCGCCCGTATTCCGGGTGCTTTTCATTTCTTCTCATGGCTTTCCAATTCTTCAGAACACACTCCCGGGCTGCTACATCCTGTTCTGCATGAAAATTGGGGTGGTTGGTTGTGGCGCTGTTGGTAGCTTCTATGGAGCGAAGCTCGCTCGCGCGGGCCATGAGCTACACTTCCTCTTGCGTTCTGATTATGACACTGTTCGGCGCAAAGGAGTATTTATCAGGAGTCCGCAGGGCGATTTTCATGTTCAGCCCAAATGCGCAAACGCGCCTGAACAAATCGGGTTTTGCGAACTGGTTCTGATCGCTCTTAAAACCACTGCCAACGATCAGTTTCCGAAGTTGTTGCCTCCCTTAGTCAACTCGACTACGGCATTGCTGACCCTTCAGAACGGCTTGGGAAACGAGGAGGCGCTCGCGCAGCTTTTTGCGGGTGATCAGATCATGGGAGGTTTATGCTTTGTCTGTCTGAACCGGCTTGAGCCAGGCCTAATTCATCACATCGAACATGGTTTGATAGTGTTGGGCGAGTTTCAACGTTTTCCCGAGCCGCGCACACATGATATTGCTTCGATGTTCCGGCATGCGGGTGTTGCTTGCAAAGTGACCGATACACTCGAGCGGGCCCATTGGGAAAAATTAGCGTGGAACATTCCTTTTAATGGCCTGGGCGTCGCGAGCGCCGCAGGTTACGGCGCGCTCCTTAACGGGAATAGTTCAGGGCTTCCTCTTGGCCCTTGCCTGACAACCGATAAATTGTTGGCTGATCCAAAATGGGAACGGCTCACGCGAGAGTTGATGAGCGAGGTCATTGCAGCGGCAAACGCTTTGGGGTTCATTCTCCCTGACGACTTAGTGGAAAGGCAAATCGAGCGTACTCGCAGCATGGGAGCGTATAAAGCCTCGACGCTGATTGATTTCGAGCGCGGACAACCGCTTGAACTGAATAGCCTTTTTCTGGCGCCGTTGAAGGAAGCGCAGAAAGCTGGTGTTCCCGTGCCCCGCCTTCAGGCGCTGTGTCGTGTTTTGATGAAGCTCGACAACTCTCGTGCATAGGCAATTCCAAATCACCAAAAGAGCAGGGACGCAACAAGGAAAGGCAGCAAATAATCCTGCATTATCTCGCAGCTTTGATTCTTTCAGCCACTCGACTAGGATGGGTCCATGAAACCGCGCGTTCGATTCGCTCCCAGTCCGACAGGCTTCCTTCACATTGGCGGAGCAAGGACGGCGTTGTTCAATTGGCTCTATGCCCGGCATACTGGCGGCACCTTTGTTCTTCGAATCGAAGACACCGATGTGGCGCGAAATACCCAGGAAGCAGTGGACGTTATCTTAAAAGGATTGCGCTGGCTTGGTTTGGATTGGGATGAGGGGCCAATCGCCGGCGATGCTACCGGTCCCAGCAAAGGCGATTATGGGCCTTACTTTCAAAGCCAGCGCCGGGAAAATTACCAACGGCGCGTGGAAGCCTTATTATCTCACGGGCTGGCTTATGAACATGAAGGGGCAGTCAAATTCAAGATGACTCGAGAACCGATCCTTGTCGAGGATCTTGTCGTTGGAGAAGTCAGGCGGGAACTTACCGACCGAGAAGAGGCGGATCCGGATTTTGTCATCGTTCGTTCCGACGGCCAGCCCGTATTTCATTTGGTCAACGTGGTGGACGATCTCGAGATGAATATCACGCACGTGATTCGGGGCGAGGATCATTTGAGCAATACCCCAAAACATATTGCCCTCTTCCGGGCCTTCGGTGTTGAGCCGCCCAAATATGCGCACATTCCGCTCATTCTTAATCCGGATGGCACCAAGATGAGCAAGCGAGATCAAGGCGCTTCGCTCCTGTCCTATCTCGACCAAGGTTATGCTCCCGAGGCATTGACCAATTATTTTGCGCTGCTTGGCTGGTCGCCTAAAGCGAACCGGGAGAAGCTTCCGCTGACCGAGGTGATCGAGCTGTTCGATCTGCCCCAGATTTTACGTCACAACGCCAGGTTCGATATGACCAAGCTCGCCTGGCTGAACGGTGAGTACATTCGCGAGATGGGGAATGAGCGCTTCTACGAATTATCCATTCATGCGCTGGATCGAGCTGGACTTGAGACGAAGCCGTTTCCCCCTGAATACTTGAAGGCCGCATTGGACACGTGCAAAGGCAAAGTGAAACTGTTTAGCGAACTCCCTGCCTACGGCGGGTTTTATTTCACTGATAAAATCGAGTATCCGCCCGACGCAGTCAGTCGCGAATTCACGGCTGAAAACAAACCGCGCCTGCTGGCGTTGCGCGAGGCATTGGCCAAACTCGAACCCTTCGACGCCGATTCCATCGGCAAAACGTTGAAGGAGATCGCGCAGCAACTCGGCGTCAAACCGGGAGTCCTGGTGCATCCGACCCGGTTGGCCTGCTGCGGAAACGCGGCCGGCCCCAGTCTCTATCATTTGATCGAGATTTTAGGAAAAACGCGGGTGTTATCACGGCTGGACCAGGCTTTGAGCAGAATTGCCTGAGGGCTTGTTTGAAAGGGCCGGTGAGGGCACGCGGGCTTGCGATCAAAGGCTCGCCCCAGATTCTTGTAAGCGCGTGCCCTCACGCGGCGTCCCCGTGACGTTTTCAAACCGGCCGGGACCTTGACCGATTGCGCCCTGAATGGCAAAGTCCAGCCAGCTCCGAAAAATACGAAGTTTCCCACGCGGCCTCTGGCCGCCCCATCGATCCATGTTCAACCTGCCGCACTCTGGAATACCGGGTGCCGCTTTTCCGGCAGTGCCCTCGCAGGCGTCCGCCGCCATGTTGGCGGTATTGCACCAATTTCGCGCCACTGAACGTCTGCCATCGCCAGATATGGAGAACCTGCAGTTTCGGCAATTGGAGGCACTACTTTCCCATGCAGTCCGTGTTGTTCCTTATTATGGGCCGAAATTAAGTGTGGCGGGGTTCATTCCAGGCAAGCCTGTCACAGCGGAGCTGTGGCAGCGTCTGCCGGTGTTGGACCGCGCCCAGGTGCAGGAAGCCGGGACGCAATTACACGCTCGAGAATTGCCTGCGGCACATGGTTCGGTGGCGACCGCGACCACTTCCGGTTCCAGTGGCCGACCGGTGACGGTTCGTAAAACAGCGCTTTTCCAATTTTATTGGCAGTGCATCACTCTCCGCGATCAGGAATGGCAAGAGCGGGACCTTGGCGCCACCTGGATGGCTATCCTGCGGGATGACCAGCGGACCGACCCGGCCATGCAGAAACCGTTGCGTCGAACGTCAAGTTGGGGTGACCCCATCGCGACCGTTTATCCCACAGGACCAGGCCTGTTCTTAGACTACCGGACAGCGGCATCCGAATTGCTGGACATTATCCTTCAGGAACGGCCGACCTACATTGTTACTTTTCCTTCTTTGCTTCGCGAATTGGTTCGCGAATCCCAAGCCTCAGGTTTACTGCCAGAAGGCCTACGGGAAGTGCGAACCACGGGCGAAACCCTCCGCACCGAACTACGGGAACTAATCGTAGCCGCCTGGAGTACTTCTAAGGAAACCCCGCTGCGTGTTTCGGAGATTTATAGCACCGCCGAGGCCGGCATCATTGCGGTGCCATGCCGGGAGGAGAATTCACTGCATGTCCAGTCGGAAGGCGTGAAGCTGGAAATTCTGCGCGATGATGGCAGCCCATGCAAGACTGGGGAAGAAGGGCGGGTGGTGTTGACCTCTTTGCACAACTTTGCGATGCCGCTCATACGCTACGAGATTGGAGACCGGGCGGTGTTTGGTCCAGCCTGCCGCTGTGGACGATTTCTGCCGGTGCTGGCAGCCATTCCTGGCCGCGCGCGCGACATGCTCACCATGCCAGACGGCCAGCATCGGTTTCCCTACTACGCGCACAATACGATGATGCAGGTGGATGCCATCGTTCAGCATCAAGTCGCGCAGACTGATTTGGATCAGGTGGAAATTCGGCTGGTAGTGCGCCGCCCGCTAACGGTGACGGAGGAGGCTCATATTATCGGAGCGGCGACACGAGGACTGGGTGGGGCACACAAAGTCCAACTGGTGTATCGCTCGGAAATTCTGCGCCAGGCGAGTGGGAAGTTCGCCGAATTTGTCAATGAATTTGAAAACCCGCCGACACCTTCCTGAAGAAGATGTTCAAATTCGTTTCCGCCGTGCGAACGCCCAAGTCCCGAGGCCTCCCAAAACCAACAACGCACCAGATGCTGGTTCGGGCACTACGCTGAATGAAAACACCGTTCCTGCCGGAATAGATAATTGCGGAGTACCAGCACCCGAGTTTGCCAGGTTAAAAACCAGATCGCTGACGTCACCCAGTGTAAATGATTCGTTTGGTACGTTAGTCAATGCATATCCCAACCCAAAGCCATTCCAGGTGTCAGAGAATATTTGTTGCCTGGAGGAGTTGGCATATTGCACCGACAGGGTGAAGCTGGCCGCTTCTCCTCCGCTTAGAGTCCCTCCGCTGATACTCAACAAGTGGTCCGCGTTTGTAATATCCGGGAAAAGGGAGACGGTATGATCGCCAATTCCCGAAACGGAAATCGGGGTAGCGTTCGTAAATTTGACCGTGCCCTGAGCGAGCGCATGGTTTGGATTGGTGCAGGCTGTCGCCGCCACAGTGGCGGCCAGGACGGGCGAGAGGTTGAGTTTCTTCACAAGTATAATCTGTGAAATAGGTTAATTACAATTGCAGGGGCTAGTCGAGCCCAAATGCGAAGGCCCTGAGCCCGTTGACTACCGGCTGTTCGCAAATAGATTTGAACCCAACCGGTGGGGCGATTCGCCTTACAAACCATGCGTCATATTATAAATGCGCGTGGACTGAAATGGAGGTTTGATAGGGTGTATGAAGCGCATAAGGACTTTTCGAAACGATGGTGCCTTTGCCGGATTTGACCAGAATCGACCGGTCCACCACACACGCAATTGTGAACTGTTTCCCGCTTGCCTGATAATACGATTGAGCGTTTACTTACGGTACGGCTAAAGGCGAGGATTTATGGACTTTCTAGTTTATTCAATCTGTTTCGGGGTGGGTCTCCTTTTTGCGCTCGTCAGCGCATTTCTCGGCCATCTTTTTGACGGTCATGATGCACATGTCGATCTCGGGGCGGGTGGCCACGCGGAATCGGGTCTTGATCACGGAGGAATGCCGGGGCTGTCGCCCTTCAGTCCGACCGTTCTTGCCTCATTCATGACCGCCTTTGGCGGCCTGGGGCTGATTCTGTCGAAAATCGACGCAACGAAAAGTCCATGGTTTAGCGCCCCCCTGGCCGGTCTGGGCGCTTTATTGGTTGCGGCAGGCGTGATAGCACTTTTCGGAACGATCTTCCGTAAAACACAGAGCTCGAGTGAATCGCGCGTTGGGACGCTCATCGGATTGACCGGCACTATCATCACGCCGATTCCCGCGAATGGCGTGGGCGAAATCGCTTACGTAGATCGCGGAACGCGTTATACCGCGCCAGCTCGCAACGAACGCAGTGCGCCAATCAACTCCGGCCAAATGGTCACCATTGTTCGAATGGTGGGAACGCAGATGTATGTGACGCCTGTTTAATTCTCCTAAAATAAAACCCAAACTCACCCCCTAAAATTATGAATCACTCCCTGCTTTTAGCTGCATCGTTCATGGAACATTGGGGAACCGTTGCCCTGATAACGGTCGGCCTTGTTTTCGTCGTTATTGTTTTCATGGGGGTCTGGGCAAGCCGCTATACCAAAGTGGGGCCGAACCAGGTGCTCGTGGTTTCCGGCCGAACGCATCGCATCACCGATGCAGATGGCACAGCCCAGACCAGGGGTTTTCGCGTCGTCAAAGGCGGGGGCACATTTGTAATTCCTGTCATAGAAAAGGTGGATGTGCTGTCGCTGGAACTGCTGACCATCGACGTTCAGACGCCAGAAGTCTATACCAGCAAAGGCGTGCCTGTGCGTGTCGATGGCGTAGCGCAGATTAAGGTCAAAGGTGACGATGTTTCCATTTCTACGGCTTCCGAGCAATTCCTGAGCAAGGGAGTAGATGATATCAAGAATATCGCGATGCAAACACTGGAAGGTCATTTGCGCGCCATTCTCGGCACCATGACAGTGGAAGACATTTATCAGAATCGCGACGCATTTGCTTCCAAGGTGCAGGAGGTCGCGGCCGGAGATATGGCCAACATGGGCCTCGGGATCGTGAGCTTCACGATTCGTGACATTCGCGATAGCCAGGGTTACCTCGAGGCCCTCGGCAAACCGCGTATTGCTCAGGTGAAACGTGATGCGGTGATCGCGCAGGCCGAGGCCGATCGTGACGCGATGATCCGGTCAGCGCAAGCCACGCAAGCAGGACAGGAAGCGAAGTTCGTGGCGGATACAAAGATCGCCGAGGCGCAACGAGATTATCAGAGCAACGTGGCGCAATACCAGGCGGCGGTAAACCAAAAGAAGGCCGAAGCGGACCTGGCCTATGATTTGCAGAAGTATAAAACCGGCCAGTTGGTGAAAGCAGAAGAAATCCAGGTCAGCATCATCGAAAAGCAAAAACAGATCGAACTGCAGCAGCAGGAAATTCTGCGCAAACAACGCCAGCTTGAGGCCGACGTGCAAAAACCTGCTGATGCCGAACGGTACAAAGTCGAGACCCTGGCGAATGCCACGAAATTTCAATTGGAAACTGAAGCCGCCGGCGCTGCTTCCGCAGCCAAGGCCAAGGGGTTCGCGGGCGCGGAGGTCGCCCGTGCAACCGGCATAGCCGAAGCCGAGGCGAACAAGGCTCGCGGATTGGCCGAAGCTTCCATCATTGAGGCCCAGGGCAAGGCGACCGCCGAAGCAATGCTTATGAAAGCGGACTCCTTCAAGCAGTATAACGAGGCAGCCGTGGTCGAGATGATTATCCGCATTCTGCCGGAACTGGCGGGCAAGATCAGTGAACCGCTTTCCAAAACCGAAAAGATGGTCATCATCAATTCAGGGAACGGAACGAGTGGCGGGGCGAGCAAACTGACGGGCGATGTCACACAAATCGTGGCACAATTGCCGCCAATGATCGAAAGCCTCACTGGCATCAAGCTCGAACAACTTCTGGCACAAGTCCCATCCTTGCGTAAATCAAGCGAGAAATTGGACAAACCTGTAATCGAAAATAAATAGTGTAATCATCAAGGCAAAATATGTTCGCATTCCTTACATTCATTAAACTTGGATTTGCATTGTTTTTAATCCCCCTGGCCTTGCTGGCCATGGCGTTCTGGATCTGGATGTTGGTCCATGCCATTACCAACAACGGCTTGGGCGATGGTGAAAAGATCGCCTGGGTTCTCGTCATTCTGTTTTTGCACTTCCTGGGAGCGCTTATTTACTTCGTCGTAGGGCGGCCAAAAGGGTTAAGTGCAAGGAGCTTATAACTCATGCGACTGTTCGAAGCCATTATCGATGCCAACCATCGCGCGCTCAGAGGTGATCGAGACGCCGGCATCCGCCCGGCTGATTTCCCCGATGAGTTGCCCGTCGCAGCGGTTACCTGCATCGACCCTCGGCTTAATCCTTTGATGCCTTCGGTTTTAGGGCTTCCAGAGGACCAATTCATTTGGTTGCGCAGTGCGGGCAATATCATTAATGACCCAATGGGCAGTATCATGCGGTCGCTTTCACTGGCTTGCGTGGTCAAGGGTGCTAAAGAAATAGCAATCGTCGGTCATACAGATTGCCTGGTTGCGAAATTGACAACCACGCAACTGATCGACCGGTTGCGCAGTCTCGGAATCGAGCGCCATCTATTGCCGGATAATTTGAACGAGTATTTCGGCTTATTCAGCAGCGAAAGGCAGAATGTGATTAAGACTGTAGCACTGGTCCGACACAGTCCGCTGATTGGTCCACGAATCGCGGTGCATGGATTGCTGGTGGACATTGCAACCGGTGGACTCGAATGGCTGGTAAACGGGTATGACGAACTCGCCCTTGCTCCCGGGCAGGACAGGACGGCAGCTCATAGTTTAAAGCCACTACCTGATTTCAACATAGGCGAGATGAAATTCCCCGAGGCTAAAATCGGCGAAACCGTTTCATGGAATGACAGTTGGTTGTCAGAAAAGACTCGTCAGATTGGCGAGCAATCGATAACCAGCTCTTTGGAAACAACGCCCTCCGCACCTCCTAAAATTCCATTGCCGCCGCCTGTTCGCCCGAGGATTCGCTTAAGCAAATCGTCTAAGTAAATAGTCGTCGGCGATCTGATCGGTCGAGAACTTGGGGAGATTGTCTGCAAGACAGCAGACCGCCGCAAATACTTGGAAAATTCAGCGGGCCGGGTTAACGTCCGTTTAAAGGGCTCTATGGACGATACGTTGGCATCCAAACCTCGCAAGGACAGGTTCCGTTACGGCTGTCTCGTTGCCCTGGTGCTGCTGCTGATGGTCGTGCTCGGGGGGCTATTTGGGTTGTACTATGCAAAGAGAATGTTCAACGATTTCACCGATACCAAGCCGGCTCCACTTCCACAGCAGCGGCTCTCTCGTGCCGAAATCGATGCGCTCCAGCAACGCGTTGATCTGTTCCGGCAGGCCACGCGCCTGGGTAAAGCGACCGAACCTCTGACACTTATCTCGGATGAAATCAATGCATTGATAGCGACCGATCCCGATTTGAGCGCGTTGAAGGGGAAGTTATACGTCACCCTTTCCGGCCAAAACATAGAGGGACAATTGAGCGTGCCAATGGATGAGGTAGGGCTCCCGATTTTCCGAGGGCGTTACCTGAATGGAACGGGCACTTTCAACATTTCATTGCACAATGGCCAGCTTCGGCTCGGCGCGACGAGTTTCGTGGTGAAAGGAAAACCTATTCCGCAGGTTTACATGGACCAAATCCGAAAGCAGAACCTCGCGGAAGGGATCAATAGCCAACCCAGAGCGGCTGCGGCGCTGGATCGGTTGCAAGAGATAAAAGTTCAGGACGGCAAACTCGTGCTTGTACAAAAGCAGAAATAGCAAACCCTCGCGTCTCAAGCAGCGGCTAGCAGCTTTTGGACAGAGATGCCGCGCAATTCAAAAAGTTTGCGAATGGCATCCTCTATCAAATTATTTGGGCAGGATGCGCCGGCTGTTATGCCAACCGTAACTTTGCCCGACGGCAGCCAATTGCCTGTCTCGACTTCCTCGTGTTTGTGTTGGTCATAATGCCGGATCAGCTTATCGGATTCCATCTTCGCGGCATTCTTGATAAAATAAGTGGGAAGTTTGGCCTCGCCCATTTCTGCCAGGTGCGAAGTATTGGAAGAGTTATAACCGCCTATGACGAGCAGCAAATCCAGCGGGTTGTGCAACAGTTTTTCGAGGGCGTCCTGCCGATCCTGGGTGGCGCCGCAAATGGTGTCAAAAAAACGGAAATGTTTATCGATCTCGGCCTCGCCGAACTTCTGCATCATCGCGCGCCGAAGGCGATGTTGCACTTCCTGCGTCTCGCCGCGCAGCATGGTAGTCTGGTTGGCCACGCCGATGGCCTGCAAATGAACGTCGGGGTCGAACCCTTCAGAATAGGCACCTTTGAATTTTTCGAGAAATTCAGCTTTGTTACCGCCATGAATGATGTAACTGCAGACGAGGTCAGTTTCAGCCAACGTAAAGACCACTAAATAATGCCCGCCCCCGCTCGCCCGTGCCTGAGAACTGGTGGCCTTGGTTTCCTCGTGCCATGCCTTGCCGTGAATGATACTCGTGACCGAATCTTTTGAGTATTGCCTCACCCGTTTCCAAACGCTCATCACGTCTCCGCAAGTGGTGTCCACGAATAAGCACCCTTTTTCTTCCAACTTTTTCCGCGTGCTCACTTCGGTTCCAAATGCGGGGATAATGACGAGATCCTCGGGCCGGAGCTGGTTGATCTCATCGTCACCCGGTTTGCCCGCGATCGTAACGATTCCCAAGCGCCGAATCTGATCGTTCACCTCAGGGTTATGAATGATTTCGCCGAGCAAAAATATTCTACGGTCTGGATAGGCACGCCGCGCGGCGTAAGCGAGATCGATGGCGCGCTCGACTCCGTAACAGAATCCGAACTCCTTGGCGAGTTTGATGGTCAATTCACCGGCTGAAAGAATATGGCCGTTAGCGCGGATTCTTTCCACCAGATCACTGCGGTAATGGGATAAAACCTGGGCTTGCACTGCCGCCATAATATCAGGGCGGCGCAGGTTGATCTTCTGCGGAGTGGGAGGAGCGACGGTTGACATACCGGAATTAGCTTACCACGGCAGTCCTCCATCGCAATTAAAAGGTTTTAGCGCATTGGCGCACTTAATCCTAATCCATGCCATTTGTGCGTTTAATCTTGCGTTACAGGTGCGGCATGGGATATTCCTTTCCTGCTTGTTCGGAGCGTAGCTCAGCCTGGTAGAGCACTTGGTTTGGGACCAAGACGTCGCAGGTTCAAATCCTGTCGCTCCGACCATTTTTTATTCAGCAAAAAAGCTGTTGGTCAAAAGTTCCCTGTCGCCTGACCTGTCACATTTTCCCTGGATGAATTCAAGCTCACCGACACATTTTTGCCGGGTTTTTCCGAAACTGTGCCCTGCTACCTTAGAGAGACTAGTGTGTGGAACGGGTCCTTGTGGCTGAGCCAGGAATTTGACTCGCCACGTGTTGTGCTATTATTTTTGGGAGACGTTTTCACATCCTCAAATTATATTCCTGGAAACCGATGAAGAACGGAGCAGCCATAGGCTTTTATTTTCTGTCGCTTCCATTTGTCTGTTCCTCAGCGGAACTGCCCTTGCCTCCCGCGACCGATGTTTTGCAGCGGGTAATCGAAAGAGCCGCCGAGGTCTCCCGTGGGGAAAAGAATCAAAAGTACGCGTATTCAAAAAGATCGGTCACGGAAGAGCTTAATTCTCGCGGTGAAGCGACGCATTCGACTGAGAAATTATATCATGTCGAGCTGATTCGGGGCTGGCCTTTTGAACGGCTGGTGCAGATTCAAGGTCACGCATTGTCTGAGGAAGAGATTGAAAAAGAGAACCAAAGAGAAGAGAAATTCCGAAATAGAATTGCGGGGAAAGATTTAAAGCAACGCAGAGATAAGAGAGAGGCCTGGATCACGCGCGAATTGCTTGCTCGATATCATTTTAGCGTTGTAAGCAATGACGTGTGCCTAAACCGCAAAGCTTTGGTGCTGGCGTTTAAGCCCAAATCCACCAACGAAGAAAAGACTGTCGAAGATAAAATTTTCAATCGATTCGCCGGCCTGCTCTGGATTGATAACGAAGATGCAGAAATAGCCAGAGTGGATGTACATTTAACTGAGGATCTTTCGCTCGGCTGGGTGGGAATGCTGGGTTCCTTGAAAGAATGCCGCCTGACCCTGCAGCGACAAAGAATGCCGGAGGGAACCTGGGTCAACGCAAAGCACACTTTGTTGATCATCGGACGGAAACTTCTTACCACCATGCGAATCCGTTCAAGTGAGGAATCCAGCGGTTTCCACCCGGGATCTTAGATTCATCCTCCTGCAAATGTGAGCGCCTTGGAAACGTCGAAAGTTCGAGGCCTTGCTTGCGAGGTCCAACCGTGTATTCTTTGAAAATGAAACCACATCGTTGGATTCTGATTTTTGCTGCCGTTTTGCTGTCCATTCCGGGCGGCGCAATCGGCGCCGAGCGCGAGGGTAACTGGCCCCAGTTCCGTGGAGTGGGCGCCCGGGGGTTCGATCCTCATGCATCATTGCCCGAACGTTGGACAACCACAGAAAACGTCGCATGGAAAATCGAAATCCCGGGCCAAGGTTGGTCATCCCCGATTATATGGGGAGATCGTTTATTCCTTACCGCCGCGGTCAGTTCAGGGAAAACCGAGCCTCCTAAAAAAGGTCTCTACTTCGGAGGAGAAAGGAAGGATCTCATCCGGCCAGAACACGAATGGAAGGTGCTATGCCTGGACTTGTCAGCCGGCAAAATGATCTGGGAACATGTCGTTCACAAAGGAACGCCCTCGGGACCGATTCATCTCAAAAATACTTACGCTTCTGAGACACCTGTCACGGATGGCGAGCGGGTATATGCGTACTTTGGGAATGTCGGGGTATTTTGCCTGGATTACCAGGGACATGAAGTTTGGTCACGACCGATGGACCCGCACAAAATGCGAGCCGGTTGGGGAACGGCTGCTTCGCCAATCCTTCATGGCGATCGTTTATATGTGGTAAATGATAACGATGACCAATCCTACCTTCTGGCCCTGGATAAACGGAGCGGCAAAGAAATCTGGCGCGTGGAACGTGAAGAAAAAAGCAACTGGTCCACGCCTTTCGTGTGGCAAAACGATCGGCGCACAGAACTCGTAACGGCAGGCAGCGGCAGAGTGCGAGCTTACGATTTGGATGGCAAAGTGCTTTGGTCTCTCAAAGGTATGTCGAGCATTACGATTGGGACTCCGTATGCCAATGAAGGTTTGCTTTATGTCAGCTCTGGTTATGTGATGGATCGTTCGAAGCCAATCTATGCGATCAAGCCGGGCGCGAGCGGTGATATATCGCTTGAAACCGGCCAGACGAACAACGCCAGCATCGCCTGGTGCCAGCCGGGCGCTGCGCCTTACAACCCGACCACGCTCGTCTATGACAAAGTGCTTTATGTCCTTTATGATGGCGGGCTTTTGAGCGCGTTCGATGCGAAGACCGGCGTTGAGTTTTATCATCGGGAACGATTGCCGGAGGGTTTGCATTTCACTGCTGCTCCCTGGGCTTCCAACGGACGCATCTATTGTCTGAACGAAGACGGGCTTGCGTTCGTTGTCCGGGCTGGGGAGAAGTTTGAGCTGCTCCAAACCAACAAGCTGGCTGAAGACGATATGTGCATGGCCACGCCCGCAATAGCTCGAGATCGGCTTTTCATCCGAACGGCAGCCAGACTTTATTGCATCAAAGATCAGGGCAAAGCTTCCAGGCAAGAGTAGCTGAGGTCGCGGGCGCTCCCCGGTCTGGCCAGGCTGCGTCACTTCCCGCTGTGGGGCTGATGGTCGCGATTCCAACGTGCCAGGGCCGTATCGCTGGTGTCTTCAAGCAGAAACTTGAGTGTCGGCGATTCAACGTGACCGTCACAAAACACGACGTTGGCCTTGCCTCCATGGCGGATAAGTATGTTTCCAAATTCAGCAAACACCTCAATCGATCTGCGCTGGAAGATCGCATTGGCTTCAAAGCAATCTCCTATGGCCATCATATCGGTGGGGGCAACCACTTCGGACTCGGCAATCGGCTTGAACGAGGCCGACGCCCACTTCGTATCATTCGTATCATAGTGCCCCTCCAGTCCAAATTTATTCTCTGAGTCTTTGTATCCTTTTCCGGAAAACTTATCATCATTGTAACCATAGTCAGTAAACACGGCGATATCATTTCCATTCAGCATAGAATGACTCCACCCAGCCGTTGGGCAGCGCCACACTCCTTGTCGCTGGAAATTGGTTGAAGGCTGCGAGATGCCAAGACCCTCACGCACCAATTTACCAAGCCAAAACCTGTCAGAATTTGCCGGGCTAACCGGCTTGGTTTGAAACCGATTCTCACGGTAGTAGTGATTCTCAGAAAGAAAAACCTGCAAACTTATCCCCAGTTGTCGCAGATTGCTCTTGCACGCTGCGGATTGGGCGGTGGCTTTAGATCGGGCCAGGGTTGGGAGCAGTAAGGCGGCCAGCAGAGCGATGATCGCTATCACGACCAACAACTCGATAAGCGTAAACGCTTTGATTTCCGTGGAAAGGCGGAGTGTATGTGGGTGGAACCAATTCGCAGCCGCGCAAGTACCACGTCGATCGCGGTCTTTTACTCGTATCTTCATGGTATTCTTTTTATTCTTTTCTGACAGCGCTCGCGCTACGATCTCACGGATTGGATGGTTGCCCGTCATCGAATCATTCCTTCATATATTGAATGACGCAGACTGAGCACACAAGCTATGTGGGGAGGGCGAAGATGGATCAGCGCTTGACCGCCATCTCAGCCGTATGAATGCAGAAGGCGCAACAGGTAAGAAAAATAACAGTTGCCATGAGGCGGTGGTCTGTTAGTTTGAACTTTCCTGTCAGGGAAGCTTTATTCTCGGGCTGGTTCGAACGGCCTTAAATTGTTTCCTGCGCTGATGAGCGCAGGCGGCCATAACAACATCAAAAACAATCCCGTGTTCCGCGGGATGTCCCGCTGCTGCGGCAAGCTGGATCTTTAACAAAAGGAAAATCGTGATTAGTATTGGTATTAAGGAATTGTTGGATGCGGGTGTGCATTTTGGCCATCAGACCAAGCGGTGGAATCCCAAAATGAAACCGTTTATCTTCGATGCGCGAAATGGTATTCATATCATTGACCTGAGCAAAACGCTCACCCAGTTGGACGCTGCCTGCACTTTTTTATACTCCACCGTTAGTAAGGGTGGCAAAGTCCTCTTCGTAGGAACCAAAAAGCAGGCACAGCAGGCGGTGAAAGAAACCGCAAAGGAGGCCGGACAATTTTACGTTACAGAGCGGTGGCTGGGCGGGACATTGACAAACTTCGCCACGATCAAGCGCTCGATTGGCCGCTTGAAGCAGATCGAAAAGATGGAAACGGACGGCAGCATCAATCAATATGTCAAGCAGGAGCAATCGATGATTCGCCGCGAGGCGGCCCGGCTCGTGAAATTTTTTGATGGCATTCGCTCGATGGAAAAACATCCTGGCGCCATGTTTGTGGTCGATATCAAACGCGAACACAATGCCGTGGCCGAAGCACGCCGGCTGAAAATTCCCGTAGTGGCCATCGTTGATACGAATTGCGATCCCGACCTGATAGATTATCCAATCTCGGGCAACGACGATGCAATCCGGTCGGTGCGAGTGGTTCTGGCGACGATTGCTCAAACCATCACCCAGGCTCAGGCCGAGTACGAAGCCAAGTACGCGCGGCGCAAAACACTCGAACAACCTACGCCAGAGGTGAGTGAAATGGTGGCTGAAACAGCCCCATTGGCCGTTGCGGAAACTGCTTCCGCTCAGCCAGCCCCCGTCGAGCCGTAGCTTCTCCTGGAACTCTCGATTGAACGAGCGAGGGCCGTGCCTTCGCCCGTTCCGATCCTTAACCCTCAAAAACTAAACAGAATTTTTTATGGCAGAAATTACAGCGGGCGCGGTCGCTAAACTCCGCGAAATGACCGGAGCTGGACTAATGGATTGCAAAAAGGCCCTGACTGAAGCCCAGGGTGACCTGGGCGCGGCTGGAGATCTTTTGCGCAAAAAAGGTGTGGCAACGGCGGTTTCCAAAGCAACCCGCGATGCCAGGGAAGGGGTGATAGCACAATACATTGCCACTGGCGGACGTCTGGGTGTTTTGGTCGAAATCAATTGTGAAACTGATTTTGTCGGACGCAACGAGACCTTTCGCGCATTTGCCGATGACGTAGCGCGGAGGCTCGCAACCGACTCATCCGCGAACTTTGACAAAGAAGTTCAGGAGATGGTCGCCAAGATCCGGGAAAACATCAAAATTGCCCGTCACGCGCGGATGGAGGTGCAAGGCAATGGCATGATTGCCGCGTACATCCATACTGGCGCAAAGATTGGCGTGCTGGTTGAGGTAGGGGCAGGGAAAGAAAGCACTGTGGCGCACGAGGACTTCAAGCAACTCGTCAAAGACATCACTTTGCAAATTGCCGCCGGCCATCCGTTTACCGTTGCTCGCGACCAGGTCCCGGAACACTTATTGGCCAAGGAAAAAGAAATCGCGGCAGAGCAGGTGAAAAACAAACCGCCCCAGGCCATCGCAAAGATTGTCGAAGGCAAATTGGAAAAGTTTTATCAGACCTACTGCCTTGTGGATCAGGGATTCGTCAAAAAGAATTCTGAGATCAGCGTCAAAGAACACCTTGGACAGGTTGCCAAACAACTAGGCGATGAAATCGTCATTCGCCGGTTCGTCCGCTTTCAAGTCGGGGAAGTCCCAACGGCGTAACGGCGCGGTTTGATTGGTTGGCGCGATGCGCTTGCTCGTTTACTACGAAGTTAGTTCACGAGTTCGATGCCACGAGCAGGAACTTGTCATCCGTTTCGAGGGTGGATGAAAGATTGAGGACTGTCATAGGACTGTCATGAAAACCGAAATCATCCGCGTAGGGCAAATCGGCATCAGACTCCTGCTTGAAGCCACCGACACAAACGGTTCCATAGCGATGTTTGAATTCACGGTCCCGGTGGGCGCAAAGCCCCCCTGATGTTGAAAAGATGAAGGCGGTAATGTTGAAACACGGGCTTGTTCCCGTGATGCCACCAGAGCGTTCGCTGTAACCACTCACCTCATGGGAAAAGAATACAAGATCAAATGCAGCGTTCCAGACGATGCAGGCATCCGGGCGATGTTTCGCCGTTTGCCGAGCCCGATCAATCGAGAACCATTGGCAGAGATTTACAACTACAAGGTTGAAGCGGATGGATTTTACTTCGTCGATCGTCTTGTCGACACCAAAACGGCTTCGGTCGCGTTTCGGATATTCATAGATGCGGCCTTGGCTTCGAACCAGACGATTGAGATTTCAGAGGCATGAATTGCACCGGTCCATCAAAACGCGCTAAAGCGAACATGCAGGTTCAAGCGGGGATGCGTTAGGTTACGTTTCCACAAAGTCCATTTTGCGACTTTGATTTGACGTAGCCGCTTTCGGCTGTTACAAACGCGGCGCACTTCTGGCCGGTTTCAACGCCAATGAACGCATGAAACAATCGAAGCAAGCCAAATACCGTCGCATCCTGCTCAAACTAAGCGGGGAAGCCCTCGGCGGAAAGAGCGGTGTCGGGATTGATCCAGCGGCTGTACAGGACATGGCGCAGCAAATCCGGGAAGTGCGTGACCTGGGCGTGCAAGTCGTCGTCGTGGTCGGGGGCGGCAACATATTTCGAGGGCTCTCAGGGAGCGAACGGGGCATCGAGCGCGCCACGGGTGATTATATGGGGATGCTCGCCACGGTGATCAATGCTCTGGCCTTGCAGGATGCGCTGGAAAAACTGGATGTTGCCACCCGGGTTCAAAGCGCCATCACCATGGCACAAATCGCCGAAACTTTCATCCGCCGGCGCGCAGTCCGCCACCTAGAGAAAGGGCGCGTTGTTATCTTTGGCGGAGGCACAGGCAATCCCTATTTTTCAACCGACACCGCGGCGGCTTTGCGCGCTAATGAGATTGGCGCGGAGGTCATTCTCAAGGCGACGAAAGTGGATGGTATTTACGAGAGTGATCCCAAGAAGAATCCGAAGGCTAAACGGTATGCCGAGATTACCTACCTGGAGGCCTTGCGCAAGCAACTCAAAGTGATGGACTCGACCGCCTTTTCACTTTGCATGGACAACAAAATGCCGATTATCGTTTTTGATTTTTTCCGCGCCCATAATCTCAGGCGAGTGGTCGCGGGTGAAAAGGTAGGAACACTGGTCACTGGATGAGAAGGCACTTCGTTTCTCTGTTTTATAAGTCCTATATTCATATTCGCAGCTTGAGGCATTGATTTCTTTCCAAGAAGGGACTATCGAAAGTATATGGTTTTCGCATCGCGCGAAGCTGCGGGACAAGTCCTGGGAAAATCTCTGGAGGAGCAAGGAATCCAAGCCGACCTGGTTTTAGGATTGCCTCGAGGGGGAGTAGTCGTGGCTGCTCAAGTGGCTCATGTTCTGCTATTGCCGCTCGATGTTCTGATCGTTCGGAAAATTGGCCATCCGTCGCATCGCGAGTTCGCGATCGGTGCCATGGCCGAGAACGGCATTGTGCTCCTCGATGAGGCGGCGATTGGCCGTAATCCAGTTCTGCAGATCGAGTTGCAGCAGATTATTCATGAAGAGAAAGAAAGGTTGCTCGAGTATGAAGCCAGGTTTCGTCAGGCACGTCTCGACTTAACCGGTAAAAGTATTTTGCTCGTGGATGACGGTCTGGCCACCGGCGCCACAACCGAAGCCGCCGTGCTCTCTGCAAGGAACCAAAATGCCGCAAGGATTATCGTCACGGCCCCGGTCGCCTCAACCAGTGCGGTGGAGCGGTTGCAAAAAGTTGCCGATGAAGTCTCGGTATTGTTTGTCGATCCGGAATTCGACGCTGTAGGTCGTTATTACCAGGAGTTCAAGCAAACCACCGACGCTGAAGTAATGGAGCTATTGCGGGCTGAAGCCGCCCGAGGTGCTTAACCTCCCTGAACTTACATTGTCCCGTGCCTGAGTTGCCTGAAGTCGAAGTGCTGGTGCGTCACTTGCGACCGTTGCTTCAAGGAAAGGTCATACGCGCGGTGCAGGTGAAACGAGCCCGGGTGCTGAGACCCACTTCCGTTCGACAATTGACGCAAGAGTTGGTTGGCGCCCGTTTCGATGTTTTGTCTCGCCGGGGGAAATTCTTGTTATTCACCTTATGCCAGGCACGCCGAAAAGGCTCCATGCACCTGCTCGGCCATCTGGGAATGAGCGGTCGGATGTATCTGTTGCCAAAGGCAGAGCCATTACCCAAACATGCCGCAGTTGTACTGGCCCTGGGCGACGAAACATTCGTCTTCGAAGATACCCGATATTTCGGAAGATTCACTTTAGACACCTCCCCGCTCGCGAAACTCGGGCCGGAGCCTCTGTCCAGCGAATTTACCCCAGAAGTTTTTGGCGAGGCGCTGGCCCGCTCCGGACAGCCAATCAAAGTGAAGTTACTCGATCAAACTTTGGTCGCTGGGGTGGGTAACATTTACGCCAGCGAAGCGCTCTTTCGGGGCGGTATTTCACCGAAACTTCCCGCGCGAAAGCTCCGTCCCAAACAGGTGCGCCAGCTTTGGAAATCTATTCGAGAAGTGCTCGCCGAAGCGATCGTTCAAGGTTGTACTCAGCTTTTGGATTTTAATGGCACAAAAACGAGGGACAGCTTTTTTTATTTTGGACGGCCTCAAGAAGCGAGCGAGTCCTATGAGGAACGTCTGTCCGTATATGGACGTCGGGGCGAGCTATGTTTGATCTGTGGGACACGGATCCGACATTGCGTTCAAGCTGCCCGAAGCACTTTTTATTGTCCTCATTGTCAGGCTGTTTGAGATACAACGTCATTGCATGAGAGGAAAATCCAAAGCGCCGGCCTTTGGCGCTTCTCTTTGACACACCGCAGATCATAGGTCCATAATGCCTGAGCATGGCTTCGTCACGCTTCCTACTGGCCCTCGGTTGTTTGTGGTCCATGGCGGCGCCAGCCGATGATGCATCTACAAATTCGACCACTTACCTGAATAACTGGCCGCAATGGCGGGGACCCTGGGCCAATGGCGTTGCCCCTCGCGCAAATCCGCCCATCCGTTGGAGCGAGACGAACAACATCCGCTGGAAAATCGCCCTGCCGGGCAAAGGGCATTCTTCACCTATCGTTTATGGCGATTCAGTTTATCTTCTCGCCGCAGCGCCTGTCGGGGCGGAGCAGAAGCCCGTTTATGACAATGCTCCTGGCGTTCATGACAGCGTGCCGGTTACTCATCGGCACCTGTTTGTTGTTCTCGCCGTGAGTCGTTCGGATGGGAAGGTTTCATGGCAAAAAACCCTGCGGGAAGAGTGGCCGCATGAGGGCGGTCACGTCACCGGCAGCCTTGCCTCAAACTCACCTGTTACTGATGGTGAACGTCTCTATGTCTTTTTCGGTTCGCGCGGCCTCTATTGTCTCAATCTGAAAGGGGAATTGCAGTGGCAGAAGGATCTCGGCCAAATGCACACACTCCATTCTCACGGAGAAGGCAGTTCCCCTGTGCTCTACGGCGACACTCTCATCGTTTGCTGGGATCATGAAGCTGACTCCTTCCTCTATGCATTCGACAAAAACACCGGAAAACAACTTTGGAAAACTGCCCGCGATGAAAAGACCTCCTGGTCCACGCCGCTCGTCGTTGAACATGAAGGCAAGCAGCAAGTAGTTGTGAGTGCGACCAAACGAGTGCGCGGTTATGATCTGGCCACCGGCAAACAGCTTTGGGAATGCGCGGGCCTCTCGGACAACGTCGTTTCTTCGCCGGTGTACTTCCAGGGACTGGTCATTGCTGGAAACAGCTACTATCAACAGGCCATGCTGGCTATCCGCCTGGCGGGGGCGAAGGGCGACATCACCGGCACAGACCGCGTTGCCTGGAAACTCGACCGCCTGACTCCCTACGTCTCCTCACCGCTGCTCTACGACGACACCCTCTACTTCATCCGGCATAATCAGAACATTCTCTCCCGCCTCGAACCGAAGACCGGCAAACCACGCGGCGAACCGCTCCGACTGGAAGGCATCAACGATTTCATCTTTTCTTCGCCTGTCGGCGCTGCTGGCCGCATCTATGTCACCGGTCGCGATGGCACGACCATTGTCCTGCGCCACGATCGCGAAAACATCCGGATTGCGGTCAACCACCTGGATGACAGCTTCAGCGCCTCTGCCGCGTTAGCTGGCCGCGAACTCTTCCTGCGCGGTGAACGCTTCCTCTACGGAATCGAAGAGCCGCAATAAGCAGCCAGCAAGGTCGATTTCCATAAACCGCTTCCTTCGAAAATAACCTGGGGCGAATCCCCTCTCCCATCGGAGCGGAGACGGGCGGGGTCCTCCCGAGCCGAAGAGGGAACGCGAGAGTTCCTTCAGCGAGGCGGAAGACCGGCGTCTCGAATCTTCCTTTGCGTGGTAGCGATGTCATACGACACGCGCCGCAGTTCAACCGTGCCTTCGTCCATATCATAAATCACGTAAGCCCCCTTGGGATTGTTATCGCGAGGCTGTCCGACCGCGCCGACGTTCACAAAATAACGTTTGCCGCTCTCAATTTTAAATTTTGTGAATGTGCCGCCTCTCACGACCGTATCCATGATAAAAGCGAACGGCACGTGCGTGTGTCCGAAGAAACAGACCTTAGTGCTCTGCTGAGCAAAGCTCGCCGCAGCAGCCAGTTTATCGAACACGTATCCCCAACGCTCCGGGCCGTCAAGGGTCGCGTGAACAATCGTGAAGTTTTCGATTGTGCGAACGTACCCCAGACTGTGCAGCCATCGACGGTCCTCCTCAGTGAGTTGTTCGCGGGTCCACTGCACAGCTTTGGCCGCTTTGGGGTTGAATCCATTGAGAGGCAGGTCTGTCGAACAGTATTCGTCATGATTCCCTTTGACACACGGAGCATTCATAGCTCGCACGATATCAATGCACGCCTTCGGGTCAGCGCAATACCCAACAAAATCTCCAAGAAAGGCATAATGAGAGCATTCCTGTTGTTTCGAATCCTCCAGAACAGCCTTGAATGCTTCAAGATTTGCATGAACGTCGGCTATGATCGCAAATTTCATCCCAAGAGCCGGAATAGCAGGGACCATGATGAACTTAGGGCTGACGGGATGCCTAGCTCCTCTCAGTCCTGAAGGTTCCAAAACGAATGCACGACATTGTTGGCACGATCGATCGACCAAAGCTTTTTAAAAGAGACCCACTCCACGTGTCCATCCATCAGAGTGACATTTGACCCGCGATCGTGGACTGTAGGCCTGGCATAACTATAGGCATATTCAGGCTGGTTCCCGCAGGCGTCGAAAACCCCGTCTCCGTCCGAATCGCGCGTGAAACGGTAGGCAGGATCCCCTGGGGAATAATTATAAAATGCGACGCAGTCGAGAAAAAGCATCGCATCCGCGGGTTTCTTGACACGGGATACTTTCAATGGAGGGCTGTCCGCTCCGGTCAACGTTTTCCCACCAAAGAAAAAAGGAGCCGCGAGCGGGCTGATGCTGTTGTTTCCCAATCCAAAATTTGCGCCAATCCAGCAATTCCAAATATTGAATTGGGCCGACGTCAATGTGCAATAGGGCGGCGGGCCGATATTGCCAGCCGGACATTTCAGGACCCCGTACATATAGTCGGTGCCATCGACTGCCCCCCAGCCGTAGTTGTTGTTTTGTCTGCTGAGGTATGGAGACAGCTTGTTATACCAGAAGGGCAAGTCGACGGCAGGGTAATCGTCACAAAAGAGGGGGATTTTGTCCTCGAAGTCTCCGACGTACATGACGGTGGCCAGCCCCCACTGCCTCATGTTGCTGATGCACTGAATTCTTTTGCCTTTTTGCTTCGCCCTGCCCAACGCCGGCAAGAGCAAAGCCGCCAGAATCGCAATGATCGCAATCACAACCAGCAACTCGATCAAAGTGAAAGCGGGAATGCTGCGTCGAGACATAACCCGCTCCTCGCCGGCTGGATTTGTGAGCTTAATTTTGCTCATCAATTTTTGGGTATATATGAAGAAATAAAGCAATGGGTTCATGCCGTCAAGCTGTCACAGTGGGTCAGTGGATGGAGACGAATTGGTTTTGCACCCTTCGCTGCTCAGCAGCTTGCAAGACTTTAAATATTTGCGCACCTTTCAGCCCAGGCACGTGCTGCGAGCCGGGGACGTCTCGGGGACGTCCCGCGGTCCGACTTGTTTTCGAAAATGAAATTAAAAATCCACCTCCGGCTAAACGATTCAAGAAGTTTCCTCTTTATCACAATCCTCGAGACCGTGACGAGCCTGGCAGCTCTGGCGAGTACAAACTTGCCACCGCACCCTTGGCTGCCGCCGTTTGGTCTCGCTCGGGTTGGCTATACGGACAGCACGAACGATTTCGAAGCGGACGCTATTGCCAGGGCCGAGACGCCGATAAATCCAGTCGATCTTGGTGCCATACTGGTCCCGGAAGATTGGTTGTTGCTTGGTCCGGGACAAGTCGCTGAAGTTGAAGTAGCCGCAATTTCGCATCGTGGCGACGAACCGAACACGCGTCTGCGCATTTGGTTTTCATCGAAGCCGGCTAGCGCCGTCTCCATTCCTTTTCCATTGGCAAATCATGTGCGGGTGCAACGCAAATTTCCCCTGCCGCGCGCTCCGCGAGATCTGGAACGCGACGTTGTGCGGGTGGCCATCGAGCGGTCGGACGGCACAATCATCTGGCGAAAAGCGATCCAGGCCATGCTCGTGCCTAAGCCGCCGCACTGGCCGCGATTTGGCGCCACCACCACCAAACTCCGATACGATGCGCCCATCTCGGTGCGCAACAACGACGGCACTTTCTCGACGCTCGATTACGCCAAAGGCTGGGACTCGCGTCTGCAGGATTTGGTCGTCTCTCTGCCGACTGGAGCCCGCTTTGTTTTTTGGCGGGGGAGTTGTTACGTCCCTTTTTGGGCGGGCCGCCACAATACCGGTCTGAGCTACGAATGGGCCGAAACCACGCCACCAAAGGATGGCTTCGACTGCGTCGAACCGCTGATGGACAAAGAGCTGCGCTACGGACGCGTCGAGGTGGTCGAATCCACTGCCGCGCGCGTGCACGTGCGCTGGACCTATCAATCATGCGATTTCAATTACAAAACCTGGGGCGATTCCGCAGTTGAAGATTTTTACTTTTATCCGGATGGCTTCGGCACGCGCGCGCTTACGCTTCAAAGCGCGCTGGACAGCAACTACGAATTGAGCGAGTTCATCATCCTAACTCCACAAGAGGCTTATCCGTTCAGCGTGCTGCCCGAGAATATCGTGGACATTTTGTTCCTCGACGGCGAGAAGCGGCAGCTCTTATTTCCCTATTCCGCGGCCGAACAGGGAGCCAAACTCAAGTCGCGCGACTTGCCCGCTGTCTTTCGTATTCGGCTGCACAAAGACGACCCAATGAATGCCTTCTATTTCAATGCGGAAGATCGCCGCTTGCCGCCGCTTGTTTTTGGGGGATTCAAGGATGCCGGCTCGATTGTTACGCCCTGTTATTGGGGCAACCACTGGCCGCTGGCCCGCGGACAGACCACCGGCGGCAAAATCAATGATCGGATCCATGCCAGCCCCGCGCACAACAGCGTCATGACCTGGACCATGCAGCGCCCGCCCGCCCTAAGAGAAACGCGTCTGCAGACCGTCGACACTCTGGGCCGCTCGCGGCCCATGCAGGTGCAAACGTGGGTCTGGCTCATTGGTCAGACTGACGCCGCGGACTCACGCCTGCTTGAGTGGGCGCGCAGTTTTTCGGCTCCACCCTCGGTCCAGGTAACCGGCGCGCGGTTCGAACCCGAGTCCTCCGCCCGAGAACGACGCGCAATTCGGCTGGTCGCAGAAGCATCTTTAGTGACACTGTCGTTGCGTCCAGAGGGCGTCTGTGTGAACCCGGTATTCGAAATTCGAAATGCGCCCGCGCGGCTTTCACGTATCACTCTTAATGGATCGCCGCTTCGACCCGAGGACTGGGCCTGGGATGGGAATACTCTCTGGCTAAATGTTACACTGCACGAGCCAGCCACGGTACGGCTCGTCTTCTCCAGGTAATTGCAACCTTACAACACCCAACCCTTGCGGTAGGTTCGGTGAATGAATCGATCCGCTTCCGGGGCGTTGGTGGCTTTCATCTTTTTTGCGTCCCATTGAAGCTTTTTGCCGGTGCGATACGCCACATTGCCAAGATGATTCGCCTCGGTGAGCCAGCCCGAATATTCGAAGTTGGCACTGGCTGGCTTGCCAGTCTTGCAAGCCTGGATCCATTCGATGTGATGGCCGGGAGAGCGCGGAATGCTCGGGGCAGGCCGTTGAAAGCCCTCGAACTGCTTTTCAGGCAACAGGACGTGCTTGCCGTAATCTGCCAGGATCATTCCTTTGCTGCCGATGAAAACACAGCCGCTGTCCCACTGCGGGATCCCGCCAGTCTTCCAGATCTCCGGTCTGCTCTCTCCCTGATGCCAAACAAGCTTTACGGGCGGCAGATTCCCGCGCGCCCCATATTCATACGTGGCACTCATTGAGGCCGGAGCGATTTCAGCATGTGGTGGCGGACCATCGGCTTCCACCGTGAGTGGCGCCTGCAGTTTGAGCGCCCAGAACGGCAAGTCGTTCCAGTGGCTTCCCAGATCGCTCATCGTCCCATTGCCGAAGTCCCACCAGCGATACCATTTCGGTCCGGGAAAATATACGGAGTTGAAGGGGCGCTCTGGTGCCGGGCCGAGCCACAGATCCCAATCCAGGAACTCGGGTGGTGTTCGGGATTCCGCGGGCCGTTCGACGACCCAAACAATATCCTGATGACGTTTGGCGTCCGCCTGGCTCTGCCAGCCCCAGGCGCGCGATACCCAAACGTGCGCCTCGTGGACCGGTCCAATAGCCCCGCTTTGGACAAGTTCGACCACCTGGCGATAATTTTCCGTGGCATGGATCTGGATGCCCATCTGGGTCGCAACTTTGGCTTTAGCCGCCGCCTCGCGAATACGGCGAGCCTCCCAAATGTTGTGCGTGAGCGGTTTCTCGCAATAGACATGTTTACCGTGATGAAGCGCCAACATGGTGGCGAAGGCATGCGTATGCTCGCACGTGCTGACCACCACCGCATCAAAGTCTTTGGCTCGGTCGAACAGCTTTCGAAAATCCGAGCATTTCCATGCCTGTGGGTGTTTCGCAGCGGCTGCGGCCAGGTTATGGGCGTTCACATCGCATAGGGCGACGACGTTTTCGGAAGAAACCGATTCCAGATTGCCGCCACCGCGTCCACCCACAGCAACGACCGCGATGTTCAGCTTGTTATTCAGATTTTGCCCGCGCAAGAACGCAGGTGCACCCAGTGCCAGCGTCGTAGCTGCCATTGTTCGCGCAAATTGCCGACGTGTGACGAGCCTGGATTTGTTGGTTTTCATTTTTGGCTTAAATTGTTGGAATGAATTATTGCCCACTTTCGATCAAATCAAATCGCCGGCTGAATTCAGCGAGCGGCAAGCCCCCATCCTCAATGGTCGCCCATCCATTATATCCTGCCTCATCCAATGCGCGACGAACTGCCGGCCATTCAATGCTGCCATCGCGCGGATGAACGAATTGGCCGCCATGCCCATCCGCATTCAGTTTGAAATCCTTCATGTGCAACTTGGCAATTAAAGGGCCGAGTGCCTTGACCCAGTCTTGTGGAGGGGCGTATTTGACGTGATTACCAATGTCGAAGTAGGATTTTACCCAGGGATTGCCGAACGACGCTACGAAATGACGGTAAAGGTCCGGCTTTACCCAAAGATTATTCCAGACGTTCTCGAGGGCCACGATCACCTTTAATTCCTCGGCCAAAGGAATGAGTTTTTCGACAGCGGCGCGCGAGGTATCCGTCGCCTTGTTTTGCGCCTTGATGTAAGCGTGAAATCGAGCATTGTCGCCCGCCGCCACGCGCGTGACGTGGCCGGTCTGGTGGTCGAACTCGATCTCGAATTCCCACGGCTCCGGCATCGGCATCCCGCCGACCCGGCAGGGCACCAGCAGGATCGCGTCCGCGCCATAAGCTTTGGCGGCACGGAGCGCTTTGCGTGTGTTTTCGAGCGAATCCTCCACCTTTTTTGGATCGTCGCTGTTGAACTCCATCCATCCGCGCAAAACCGAATGCACCCTCATCCCAAGCTGCTCGGCAACCGCACGACCTTTCGCAGCTTCCGCCTCGGGACAGATGTGCGTCGTCTCAACGCCCTGAAACCCAGCCGTCTTCAACGGTTCCAATGCCTTTTCGCTGACCTCACCTATGATCATGGCCTTGCGGATATGCCCGCGAAACGTTGCCGCTGGAAGGTCCGAGCCCGAGAGGACAGTGAATAAACCAGCGGCAGCGGTACGGCTAATGAACTGGCGACGATTCATTTGGAGGAGCATGCCCATCAAGTGCCAGATTTACCCGTGGAGCGCAATAGACTTATGGAGCTGAGTGCAAGGCAACAGGGCAAACAGAAAGGTTAGTTTGAATTGGAGTTGGAGCCGCAGGCACGAATTGCAAATCCGCGATTCATCAACGATAGACCAACGGCTCCGCCAGGCAGGTTTTGTTGCGGTATTCAAGGATCTAAGCTGAGGCTGACGACAGGAATGTCCCCGCTCCGTCGGAATTAATCCTTGTTTTCGAAGCATTATGAGCCTATGAAAAAACCATGCACCTGACGAAATCCGTTCTAATTGCCTTCATCACTTTCGCTGCGGCGTTGGCTCGCGCAGAAGAAGTGAAATACTCAATCGCGCCTGGTTTCTTCGAGCAAAACCCCGGCGGGCAGATTCTTGGACCCTGCCATGGAGGAACTGTAATTGACAAGGCCGGGAACATATATGTCACCACTGATAGTGAGCGAGGGATTGTGGTTTTTTCGCCGGAGGGCAAGTTCCTCCGCGCTACCGGTCCGAAGGGGATACATGGTTTGGAACTTCGCGTCGAAAATGGAATTGAGTACATTTACGGCGCGCGACCCGGGGATCACGAGGTCATCAAGCTCGGCCTGGACGGCGAGCGCAAGTGGGCCATCGAGTATCCCAAAGAAGCGGGCATCTATAAAGACTCCAAAGGATTCAATCCCTGCGCCGTCACCGTAGCACCGGATGGCTCAATTTTTATTGCTGACGGTTACGGAGCGAACTATGTGCTCAAGTTCGATAAGAACCGTAAATTCATCAAAGCATTCGGCGGCAAAGGCACGGAAGAAGGAAAATTCGAGACTTGTCATGGAATAGCCCTAGACACTCGACAAGGAAAACCACTTTTGCTCGTCTGCAATCGCAACAATAATCGAGTCGAATATTGGGATCTCGACGGCAATTTTGTAAAAATCATTCAGAAAGATTTAAGAATGCCTGCCGCCGTGCATATTCTAGGTGATTACGCTGTGTTTCCTGAACTGCAAGGACGAGTCACTGTTTTGGACAAAGAAGGCAAGATCGTTGCACAGGTCGGGGATAACCCCATCGAGAAACAGCGGGCAAACTTTGGCCTGCCGCCGGATCAATGGAAGGATGGCATTTGCAACTCACCACACGGTGCTTCGATTGACAAACAGGGCAATTTGATCGTCTCCGAATGGAGTCAATTTGGCCACCTTCACAAATTTGTCCGCGGCAATTAGCGCGAAAATCGTGCCGCAACTTTTAATTCCCTCGCCGGGTTAGCCGTTTCTGACTTTTCGCCGGGATTCCAACCTCCACTGAGGGCTTGAATTCCTGAGTGGGAGTGAGCTTGGTCCCACTTCGGGTCTCAAGCTGGCCATTCCTCAGGACTGCATCCTCGACCTCGTAAAGCTCACCCGAGCGGCGGGCCAAAAGATTCGTGGGATAGGTCTCTGCGAAGTGGCGGTAAAACGCTTCCATCTCCTCAAGATGAAATGGTCGAGAACCGCGTCGGCCAAAAACCACGGTTTGATTGCCGGTCTCATCCGCGACCCGGTCGCGATCCAATCCACGCGAAACCGCCACCGCCGGGCCTCGAGTTGGGAACGTAGCAATCAGTTTCGGATTGGGCTGCGGACTAAACCCCATGTTTTCGGGAACGTTCTCCGGAGAAATCATCTGGACGACGCGCAAGCCGTTTTTCCCATCTGCCACGAGCGCATACATCGAGGCACTCACCGACCCAATTTGCACAGCCCGCGTATCATTCAAAGCGCCTTCCGCATTATACATTCGCTCCAATTTCGGTTTTTCGGGGTTGGTAATGTCGATAAAGGCGAGTCCTTCCGGACCATTGGCAACGTACGCATAAGTGCGCGCCAGATAGAAGCGCTGCGCATTTTTCAAAGGAACAAAAGCGCCCGGAACAAGCACAGGTTTGCCCGGGTCGGTAATGTTGACCACCTTGAAGCCTTCCTCATCGGTCACGAATGCATAGCGAAATTGAACACCCACCGCCCGGGGGTTTTTGAATGCGCCATTACCCAACTCCGCCAATAAGGCCGGCTCTTTAAAGTCTTTAACCTCAGTATCGCTCAACCCGAGCACAAACAAACCGCGCTGCGCGACCACCAGGAGATTGGTGCCGGCCATGAACGAATGCATCGCCCCGGTGAGCTTGCCTTGCGGATTGAAGCGGATGATCTTTTCTTTGTCCAAGAAGTTGTTTTGTGGATCGCCATCCACCAGACTGCCGACTGTTACCATCACAAGTCCTTCCTCACGGTCGGTGACAAATACCCATGCATACAAAGCACTGACCGGTTGCTCTTCGTTATTGCCGTAGATGGCATCGAATTTGGATTGCACCACCTCGTTCGTCATGCGCACACGCAACGGATCAATTCCCAGGGTGCTGGGCAGCGTAACCGATGTGGCATATTTTGTTCGCACATAAGTGCGTTGGCCGAGCGGTGATACAGGAGAGCTCACAATCCGTTCGGAAAATCCTTTTTGATCGATGTTGGCCACATCAAACACCTCAAAACCATCCGGCCCGTTGGCGGTGTAGAGGTACTCGCCGCGCAAGGTCAGATCGAGGATCTCCCTGGCGTGATGATGATGGGCTTCTTTCAGTTCGGACTTATTCTGGTTGATGTGCCTTTCATAATTATCCGGGTACGCGAGCTTGTGCAGATGACTGCCTATGGGAGCTTGTGGTTCATCCTGTTCGGTCCAAACGGCGCCGTACAATCCTTCTTTGCCACAGCCGACATAGGCATAGCGCCCAAAAAAGTTCACCGTGCCAGTACCGAAGCCAAGCAACTGTGCCATCCATGCGTTGTTGTCCTTTTCCTTTGAAATGTGGCAATCGCTGCAATTCTTTGTCGTGCCCACGCTGCTCGTCGTGTGGGCAAAATGGGGGTTGAAGGCCTGCCCGCTGTAACCCTCGGCGGAGACCGTCTGCTGCTGTGAATAAACCCATTCGCGATTGGCATTTTGTGAACCAACGATGACCGCGCTTGAGGAACGGATTACGGCCAGTCGATTATCTTTTACGGTGCCATCGCGTCCCAGCATGAACACATCATCCCGAACGACCTGCGGATTATATGAGGTAAAGTTGCGCGTCGTGATCCCCTCGTACTTGTTAAGCGGGGTTCGTTGATTCGCTCGCATTGGAAGGTGACAGCCGAAGCAACTGGTTGCCCATGAGGTGTGGCAGACCTGGCAGGAAACGGATGAGTCGTCATGAGCCAGGTTTCGTTTGCAATTTGAAACCGGCACATCACCCCAGGTTACGCCGTCGCGCCGGATCGTTTTGGCGTAGGCGGATTTCGCATTGTAGTGTGGCGATTGGGGATCAATTGTATCCATTGTTTGCGGCACTTCCCATCGCAACTCGGGACTGAGCGTTGAGCTTTGAAACAGCTTCTTTCCTTCCCATACAAACCGAGGGCCCCACGGAGTAGAACTCTGGTTCAGGTTGATCTTGCCGCCATTGCCCGAAGTAATCAGCGTGGGGCGCTTCTGCACTGTCCCGTGGCAATCGATACATTCAATGGTGGTGGCAGCTCGTGGCTCGCCATAAAGGTTGCCGTTGCCATGCACGTCCGTCAAAAAATGGCAATCAACACATTGCATTCCACGGGCCATGTGCACGTCTTTCAAATGCACGGCTTTGGCGAACTTGTCCGGAGCATCCGCAGGAATAATTTTATCGTCCAAATCCACTAGATTGCCTTTGCGATCTTTCTTGAAGACCGCGCGAAAAATCCAGCCATGGCCGTGATAATCAGCAAACTGTGTGTTTTTTAGTTTAGGATTCAGTTCGGCCACCTTTTCCAGAAAATCGAGATTGCCCCACAATCCTCGCGCAGCCGCGGCTTCCGGGTTGTTTCGAATGGAGTGGACCAATTCTTCATCGGTCGGGTCGTGCTGTTTGGCAGGATACATGAACTCCCCATCGCTTTCCTGGTCCCACCAGGTGTAGCCCAGGAACGGATTCACGAAGAGGTTGCCCTGGTGCATGTGGCAACTCATGCATTGGCTGGAGGGAATCGCTCGGGTCAATGCGTGCTGGATCGGATGGCCGCGTTCATCATGACGCAAACCGGATTGATCTCCGCTAAAACTGAGGCCCTGGTTGCCATACTTGCTATAGTAAGCGGAATGTGTCGGCGAACGATCATTAGCGTAAATCACATGACAAGCTGAACAGCCGCTGCTGCGATAATCACCCGGATGATTGTTCGAGCCCATAAACCCGAGTAGTGGATCGTGCAGCCTCATTTTTTGCAGATTTAGAAAAACAGGGTCCGTTCGGTTCTGTGTTCCGAGCCCGCGTTCAGAAAGGCGTCGGAGTGGCTTGCCAGGTGGTTCCGAGGCTGTGGGCACGCCAAGCTGGAGCGGCGGCTCACCTCCCTTTTCAAAGATGCGCAGGATGTTTCCCGGCTGGCTAATCGGAAATCGCGGGAGAGGCTCCAGGAACGGCAGGATACCATGTTTGCGAGTGTCCTCTGGCGTCACTGGAGTCGGATTAATCAATCGAAGCGGTTCCCCCTCCGGGCCATATGCCTGCCCGAACCGATAATTCTTCAGCGGAAAGCCGCCATTGTTGTAAAGCGCCGCCCCCCAGAGCATCGCGCCGTGGTTCATCATGCTGTGAAATACGTGCTCGGTTTCTTCTTTATGGCAAAGCCCGCATGCTTTGGCCGCGACGCGCAAGTCTCCCGGGTTGATGAATTGGATGAACTCCGCGGATTCGTGATTGAGTAAAACGTCCGCGTCGCTCGGGTTGGCAGAGCTTTGCCAGAAAATGGGATTGCGCGGCGGAACATGAGCTTTCCGCTGGGTGAGACCCGAACCCGCGTTGCCGCCGTGGCAGTCAGTGCAGCCCAGCACAACATTCGGGCTGACATGCATGCTGGTATTTTCAATTCCCTTATGGCATTCCAGGCAACCACGGCTCTTGTGCATCGCCGTTTCAGGTGTTTGGTCGATCCGATTTTTTTCAGGCAATGCCTTTGGTGGAATAGCCGGCAAATCCCGCGAGACGGAAATCGCCGGCCCAAAGCCCGCATCCTGAGCTCCAAGATGGAGAGCAAAAAGCAAACTGACAAAAACCAGTGGAGCACGGAAAGAGAGGAACGCGATGCGAAAGTCAGTCCCTTTTATAGGGTTCAACTGCTTTTGGGGTTGTCGCATTGACGGACAAAGTGGCAGGTAAACAAGGCTTATGTCAATTTCGCCGTTTGTACTTCGAACCTATCATACCTGCGGTGACTGCTGATGATGAAACCCAACCAGGAATTGCGAAATTCCCGCCAGGAGATAGGATGCGCTGGCAATGGTTCTTACTGCTAATTTATTTGAGGGAACACCGTTGAGTTTATGAAAATACATATCGCTGCACTGACTCTAGCGGGACTCACTTTTTCTGGGTGCGAGGCCCCGCGTGCAATAACGCCAGCCATGGCAACGTCGGATTACGCCGCCAAGGAACCAATTCTTACTTCGCTGTTCCCATCCGACCAGGCGGTGCTGAGTGATGATGCCGTCGCGAGAATCCTTTCCAGCAAGCTTGAGCTGCCGACAAAGGCGAAGCTAGCGCTCATGAAATTTCCAGATTCTGAGAGATGGGGATCAAGATATTATGGGCGAGACGATGATTATCCCAAGTTGCAGCAAGCGCAGGTGGATTCCATTTCCCAGGCTCTACAGACGTCCGACCAGATTATCGAGGTGACGCCACTTCCATCCCTCATGACGCCCAGCCGAATGTCGATCCCTGCCCTCCGTGAAGCTGCGGTAAGGATGCAGGCGGATCTGTTGCTCGTTTTTCGACTCGGGAACGAAACGTATTCCCAGAATCGTGTGTTTGCCAAAGACAAGGTCAAGGCATACAGCACTTGTGAGATGGTGTTGCTCGACGTGAGAACTGGACTGGTCCCTTTTACCCGCGTTATTACTCGAGAGCGACTGGAATCGAAGCAGCCCCGCGATCTCGATCTCTCGGAAACCATGCGCCGCGCACAACTAGCGGCAACGACCGACGCCCTGAAAACCGCTTCAGACGACTTGGTAAACTTTATAAAATCTGTGGCAAAGAAGAGCGGATGAAATGGCTTGGATCGAAAAAGCTTCTTAACCGATCAAACATTCAGATGCACAATTTTTGCCGGTGGAAATCCATTAAACCACGTCGCTGAAGCGCTGCTGTAGGCGCCAATATTTTCGGAATAGACCAGGTCTTCAATTTCCAAATCCGGCAGTTCTTCCGAAAGCGAAATCGTATCGAGGGCATCACAGGTTTGACCGAAAACCGAGCAGATTTCTGTTTTACCCTTTCGGAAGGCCCTAAAATGGTAAGGGCAATGATCGAAGATGATGCCGCTGAACGTGTGATAGACACTATCGTCAATGTAGTAACAGCGTTTCCCATCGCGCACGGCTTTTCCAATGATCCGCGCCACAGCAGTGGCTGCGGTGGCAACAAGAAAGCGCCCCGGCTCAGCCAAAATCTCGATCTCCCTGGGGAACAACCGTTCGATTTCCGTGTTGATCTTTGCCGCCAACTCGCTAAATGGCCGGACGTGCTTATTATAAGGCGCAGGAAATCCGCCACCGATATCAAGAATTTTGATTTCATGGCCTCGAGATTTGGCCTCGCGCAAAACCGCGGCTGCCATCTCAAGGGCCTGGACGAAGTTCTCAAAATTCGTGCATTGACTTCCAACATGGAAACTGAGCCCCTCAACTACCAGCTTCATTTTGAACGCTGCCGCGATCAAATCGACTGCTTCGCCCGGATCGCAGCCAAATTTTGAGGAGAGCTCGACCATCGAGCCGGTGTTGGGAACGCGCAGGCGCAGCACGACACCTGCATGCGGTGCGTACTGCTTAATCTTGTTTAATTCCGCCAGATTGTCGTAAGTGACCAGCGGTTTGTATCGGTCGAGCGCTTGCAGCGTTTCTTTTGGCTTGGTTGGATTGGCATAAATGATTTTGTCCCAGATGAAGTCTTGTTGCGCCTTGGGAACCAGATGTTTGATATTTTCATAAACGAGCATGAACTCGGGGAACGATGCCACATCGAAACTTGCGCCAGCTTGATAAAACGTGCGGACGATAGCGGGTTCGGCATTGGCTTTGACCGCGTAATAAACCTGCACCTTTGGAAGATGTTTCTTGAACGCGGCGTAATTCTTGCGGAGTGCGTTATGGTCGATGATCACGACCGGCGTGCCCTGTTCACGCGCGGTTTTGCGGAGTTGATTGACGGTCATTGGTCTAATCTTATTGAGTTTGCTTTGGCTTTATGCCCTTTCGTTGCTGGGCACAAGCGAAAAGGCATACATCATGACGCCGCAGATGTCGCAGAGCGTCGCTTTGACGCCGCCGAACGAACCCTTTATCATCAGACAGAATGCCGCAAAGAAATCTTTTTGATAGCACGATACTTTTACATGAAAGCGATAACGTCGCAGTACTCAAGCGTCCTGTAAAACCAGGCGACGAATTAGCCAACGGCTCCTCGCAGCTTCACATTTCCGAGGCCATCGCCGCCGGCCATAAAATAGCCCTGCGCGATATTGCGACCGGTGATCCTGTCAGAAAATACGGGCAGATCATTGGGGTTGCCTCCAGTCGGATATCCCCAGGTGAGCACGTCCATACACATAATCTTGTGCTGAAAGATTTCGGGCGTGATTACGACTTTTGTGTTGATGCTCGTCCGGTTGGCTTTTATGCATTGGACCAAATGCGCTTCTTTCAAGGCTACCCGAGGCCAAACGGCCGCGTTGGCACGCGTAATTATATCGCGGTTATTTCAAGCGTGAACTGTTCGGCGTCCGTCTCACATTACGTGCGCGACCGATTTCGCACGTCAGATTTCCACCGCGATTTTCCACAGGTGGATGGAGTGATGGCATTTACGCACAAGGCAGGATGTGCGATGGACCCTGGGTTGCCGCAGCAGGTTTTGCAAAGAGTTCTCGCAGGCATTGCACGGCATCCCAACATCTCAGGTTATGTGATGATTGGCCTGGGTTGCGAAAGTAACCAGGTGGACGCGATTCGGAAGGGTTATCAACTAGACCAAGTTTTGGACGGCGAATCGACCCCTGAGTTCATGACGATTCAAGCGTCAGGCGGGATGCGCAAAACCGTGGAAGCTGGCGTCTCCGCGGTCACACGGTTGCTTCAGAAAGCAAACGCTTTGCGCCGAGTAACGCAACCCATTAGCAAACTCATTCTTGCCGAGAATTGTGGAGGCTCCGATGGCAACAGTGGCCTGACAGCCAATCCTGCATTGGGCGTAGCTTCCGATGAATTGGTTCGTTTTGGAGGAACATCGGTGCTGGCCGAAACGCCGGAGATCTATGGAGCAGAACATCTTCTGACCCGCCGGGCTGTGTCGCGTGAAGTGGGTCAGAAACTTGTCGAACTGGTTAGGTGGTGGGAAGAACATGCGCGGCAACACCGCTCGTCTATCGATAACAATCCTTCGTTTGGCAATAAGGCGGGCGGATTGACCACCATATTTGAAAAGAGTCTTGGTGCTGTTGCCAAAGGAGGCCAATCCCCGCTCGCGGCCGTGTATCAATATGCAGAATCCATTACCGGCCCCGGGTTTTGTTTTATGGATACGCCTGGCTATGATCCCGTCAGCATGACCGGATTGGTTGCAGGCGGTTGCAATGTTGCTGTTTTCACCACTGGGCGAGGCAGTATTTATGGGTGCAAACCTTCCCCCTGTATCAAAGTCGCAACGAATACCCCCCTTTTTCAATGGATGGAAGAGGACATGGACATCAACGCTGGAACCATCCTTGAGGGCAAAGAATCCGTCCAACAAGTGGGCAGAAGGATTTTTGAAAAAATTATCGCTGTAGCAAACGGCGAAAAGACTAAAAGCGAGTTAGCTGGTCTCGGGGACGAAGAATTTGCCCCATGGCAACTGGGGCCGACGTTTTGACTTTTCAACCAATTACGAACGAATTAACTAAGCCTCATGGGCATCACAACGTAGAGGAACGGGCCGTTGATTTTGAATACACCAGGACTGAGTTCATCGATGAGCTCAATGAAAACTTCGTCATTGGAGAGAGCGTTCAGTGGGTCGATCAGGTATTTAGGATTGAAAGCGATCGCCATTTCATTGCCTTTATAGTTGATTGCCAATGATTCTTTGGCTTCACCCACGTCGGGCGAGTTGGCGGTGATCTCCAGCTTATTTTTCCCAAAACTCATTTTAACCGAGTTGGCCTTCTCGCTGGTCATGATTTCCGCGCGGCGCAAAGCATGCAGGAACTCTTCGCGTACGAGCGAGATCCGTTCTTTGGTTTCCGACGGAATCACCTGTCGATAATTGGGATAGGTGCCCTCTATCAATTTAGTGATGATCAGAATTGAAGAGCCTTTTTCATCCCTCAAGGTAAATGAAGCCTGATTTTCCGCATAATGCAGTTCGACTTCTCCCTTGTCCTGCAGCAATCGGTTGAGCTCATTGACGGCTTTGGCTGGAACGATGAAGTCCCCCTGGCTGCTCTCAGCAACATCTACTTCCTCATCGACCAACGCCAGACGCCGTCCGTCCGTTGCCACCATTGTCATTTTGTGGTCTTTTAAACTTAAAAAAATGCCGTTCAATACGTAGCGCGATTCGTCCGTTGAAATAGCGAAGGATGTTTTTTTCAGCATCCCCTTGAGGGTTTGCTGCGGCAAAACGATCTTTTTATCCTCTTTAAATGTGGGCAAGGGAGGAAATTCATCGGCCCCCAAACCATTGATTCGATAATAAGATGGACCAGATCGGATGCTGCAAACATGTTTATCATCCACCTCGAGTTCGATTTCCGAATTACCAAGCTCACGTACAATGCCGAAGAGACGTTTGACTGGCACAGTCGACGCGCCTGGTTTCTTAACTTTTGCCTCGACACCACAAGAAATCGTCACATCCAAATCAGTTGCCGTTAATTCCAGCCGTTCCCCATCCGCACGTAAGAGTGCGTTTGATAGCACAGGAAGCGTCGTGCGCGTGCTGACCACATTCTGCACCGCTTGCAGCCCGCTGATTATTTGCTCCTTAGTAATGGTCAGGTTCATGACAGGGTTAATATGTAGTTCTTTTAACTATGAAATACTATCCGTATTAAGGGCTGTGAATAAGGCAAACAACCCGCGCTGTCAAGGTCGTGCCAAACACTTACAGCGAAACGAAATGACAAATTAAAAACGAAAGCCAGCCAAAAAGACCGAAAAGTTCAAGTTAGTGACTTTGTTGGATTTTCATTCACACCTCAACGGCAGGTTATTACCATAAAAGTTTCCCTGAACTTACTGAGACAACTCTTTCAATGAAACTGTTGCGAACGGCGAATGATTTCCGGCAGGACGTTCTCGACGTGGAGGACTTCTTCCAAGGTAGATTCACGGCCAAGAGAAAACCGAACCAATGAGTTTGCGAGTTGTTGCTCGACGCCTAGAGCACGGATTACATGAGACGGCTCCAAAGATCCGGACGAACAAGCCGAGCCACTTGACGCGCAGATGCCTTCCAGATCGAGCCCTGCAAGCAAGGCTATGCTATCTGAACCGCGAACGACAAAGGAAACGGTATTCGCAAGCTTCTTTTCTTGCGAACCAACCAAGTAAACCCCTTCAAGCTCTTTGATCGATTCCATCAACCTTTCTGTAAGTGGGGCCAGCTTTTCCCGGCAAAAAACCGGCTTCTTTACAAAACGCTCAAGAGCTTCGACAAGCCCAATAATACAAGCCAGATTTTCGGTGCCAGCTCGGTTTTCGTTTTCGTGGCCACCGCCTAAAAGCAGGGCTTCGGGCCGGAATGGAGATTTTGCAAATAGCAGGCCGGCGCCTTTTGGACCGTGAATTTTGTGGGCACAAAGTGATACCAAATCGGCATTGAACTGGCCAATGCGATCAAACGTCTCCTTCCCAAACCATTGAATCGCATCAGTATGAAATAACACTCCACGTTCCTGGCAAAGGGAGCCGATCTCTGCGACTGGCTGGAGCGTCCCGATTTCGTTGTTCGCGGCCATAATCGAAACCAGGATTGTGTTCGGACGCAGTGCTTTCTTAAAAGTATCGACAGAAATCGTCCCATCGCTCTGAACGGGCATCACGGTTAGCTCGAAACCTTCGTGGTTTGCGAGGTATTCGCAGCAATGCAGCACGGCGTGATGTTCCACGACCGATGTTATGATGTGTGTCCCTTTCGCCTTAAGAGCCCGCGCAGCACCGAAAATCGCCAGGTTCGTGCTTTCGGTACCGCCGCTGGTGAAGATGATTTCACTGGGCTTGCACGAAAGAACATTAGCAGCCCGCTCGCGGGCCTCATCCAGCAATGCCCGTGGCCGCCGGCCTACGTGGTGCACACTGGAAGGGTTCCCCCAAATCGCGCCCAGATACGGCAGCATGGCCTCCCTCACCTCAGGATCGAGCGGAGTTGTGGCGTTGTAATCGAAATAAATTGTCCGCATAGAACTAATGTGCTGAATGTTCTGGGCGTAACTCTTCAAGAGGGATTTCGTCACGGGAATCCGGGCGGGGTTGATTTTGATTGGAAAAGCGATCTTCTGTCCAGGGATCCGCTGTATTGGAATAGCCGCGCACCTCCCAAAACCCTAGGATATCACGGTCCAGGAAAGTAATCTCGCGGATGAATTTTGCCCCTTTCCAGGCGTAGCGCTTCGGAATAATGACCCGGGCGGGTCCACCGTGCTCAACGCTGATGGGTTTTTCGTTCCACTTATGAGCAATCAAAACGTCGTCATCCAGGCAAACCTCAAGCGGGTTGTTTGTGGAATAGCCGTCATAACTTTTAAAAAAGACATGGCTGGCCTTCGGTTTCGGTTTAACCTGTTCGACTATCGTGAAAAACGCGACACCCTCCCATGCCATATCGAACTGGCTCCACGTTGTGACGCAATGGAAGTCGCTGATATCCTTGAATTGAGGCAGGGCCGTAAATTGTTGCCAATTGAGCGTTACTGGATTCTCGACATGCCCATGGATCTTCAGTTGCCAGTTCTCGAGGGAAATCTCGGGGCGAACCCCAAGATCGAGCACTGGAAAGTTGTAAACCTGCCGCTGGCCGGGAGGCAGTCGCTGGCTTGAACGCGCTGCTCGCCGCGGGTGGCCTGCCATTTTGCGGGCCCACCGTTCCTTGGCGGCGATGTAGGCATCTTTCATTTGCCTAAACAGGTTAATGCACGCGCAGATATGGTGCTACTGGATTTGATTGCGCTCTGCGGCTTCTGCAACAGACTCCCAAACTTCAGTTAGCGCTTCCCCAAACACTCACCCCCTTTTATGCTTTGATTCCATGTTCAAACCAGGTGACTTGTTCGATTTGACTCAGACTGCTCACAGTGCGCTGTTTGGCGGTTGTGAGTACGCCTGGGAAGCGCTCAGCAGGATCGCTGCTTATCTTGCGGGCAATCTGCGGCCAGGCTTGCGAAATCATTGCGAGGGGGTTGCCTACGTTGGAGACAAGGTTTTTATTGGCGAAGACACCCTTGTCGAGGACGGCGTCATGATTAAAGGACCTGCGATTATTGGCAGAAACTGTCAAATTCGCCACAATGCTTACATCCGCGAGAATGTAATCATTGGCGACAACTGCACTGTTGGTAATTCCTGTGAAGTGAAGAACTCGCTGCTGTTCAATTATGCCGTCGCTCCGCATTTTAATTACGTCGGTGACTCGATCCTCGGCTACAAAGCCCACCTTGGTGCAGGGGTAAAAATCTCTAACTTTAAACTCACCGATGGGACCGTCCATGTGGAGATAAAAGGCAAGCAATTTGATACGGGTTTGAAAAAATTTGGCGCTTTGCTTGGAGACAACACGGAGATTGGCTGCAATACCGTGTTAAATCCCGGCAGCATTATAGGCCAGGGCTCAGTCATTTATCCCAATATCAACTGGCGCGGCGTTCTGGCGGCTAACATGATCGTGAAGAACAGAACGGCCCACGAACTGGTGACTCGCGTCTAAATACCCAACTCTTTGCACAACAAAAGCCGCCAACTTGAAATAGCACACTCTTCCAACAGCAGCAGACGCGCTCCGCCTTTTAACATTGTCATGCATGATCAGCGCCATTGAATACCAGCCTGCAGGGACTATAGACCTCATCAAACAGGTCGAGGACATCTTTTCCCCTACAGGTATCTTATCTCGCTCGCCGAATTTTGAGTTTCGTCCACAGCAGCAACAGATGGCTATCGCGGTGGCCCGGGCTCTCGAGTCTGGCGAACACCTGGCAGTCGAAGCCGGCACAGGTGTGGGTAAGAGCCTTGCCTACCTGATTCCAGCGATACTCCATGCTGTTGTTCATAAGAAAAAAGCAATCGTCTCCACCCATACGATCAATCTTCAGGAACAACTGACGGAGAAAGATTTGCCGATGCTCGAGAAAATCATGCCCGTCCCCTTCACCTTCACCATGCTCAAAGGTCGTGGCAATTACCTTTGTACGCGTCGATTGCAAAAAGCGCGTCAACAAGCCGGCAATCTTTTCAGCTCATCCGAAACAGGAGAGTTGGAACGCATCGTTGAATGGTCGAAAAAGACGACGGATGGAAGTCTTTCAGATTTTGATATCGAGCCGGATCCGAAGGTCTGGAGCCAGGTCTGTTCCGAGCGTGGCATGTGTTCTCCCAAAATGTGCGGGTATCCTTCAGAATTCGGCAAGGCCAACCAGGTTTGTTTCTTCCAGCGCGCGCGAAAGCGGATTCTCTCGTCCGATTTGCTGGTCCTGAATCATACGTTGTTTTTCACGCTCCTGGGCACCCTTGACGAAGACGTCAAGGGAGGAATCCTCTTCCGGAATGACTTCGTGATTTTCGACGAGGCTCACACCATGGAGAACGTTGCCTCCAAACATGTCGGCTTAAGCGTTTCCAGCAGCCAGGTTCGGTACTCTTCACAACGGCTTTGGAACCATAGGACGCAAAAAGGGTTATTGGCAACTCTGCACCAGGGGCCAGCGGTCAAGCACGTATCCGAGCTCCTCAAGCAAGCAGACGACTTTTTTGCCAGGGTCGAGAGTGCCTGCGATGAGATTCAGAAAAACTCTAAGAAAAACCATTACGGCGGCGGGGAGGCAGCACTGGCTCGACGGCGGGATTGGACGGAATTGCGCATCCGGCAGCCCGAGCTTGTCGATGATAATGTTACCTTGCCGATCCAACTACTGCGGGAGGCCGTGAGCGAACTGATCAAAAAAAGTGAGGATAATGAAATTGGGCTCGAACTCCTGGAGTGCAACCGCAGATTGGAAGCCCTGAGGGAACAAATTGCGCTATTTCTCAGCCAGGAGGCCGATGACCATGTCTATTGGGTCGAGCGCACCGGCAAAGCTCAACGCACCATTGCCTTGAATGCCGCCCCCATCGATGTGGCCGAGTATCTCCGCCGCCGCCTTTTTCGAACCGATACGTCGGTTGTCATGACGAGTGCGACGCTTTCGACGAGTGTAACCAGTTCCACAAGAGCGCAGGCGCAGTCGTCCACAATTGCCAGACCCCCTCGAGCAGCAGATCGTGACTTCTCGGGCCTTAATTATTTTACACGACGTGTAGGCGCCGAATCAGCCACCAGGCTTCAAGTTGGAACACCTTTCGATTACGAACGCCAAATGAAGCTGTTCGTGGTCAACAAAATGCCCGATCCTCGCGAGCCTAATTATCGCGACTCGCTTATCCATTGGATCGAGCACTTCATCAGGCAAACTAACGGAAAAGCGTTCGTTCTCTTTACGAATTTTAAACTCATGCTTGAGGTCGGCGAACTGATGCAGCCTTTCTTCGACAAGCTTAAAGTCGCTTGTTTCATTCAGGGCACCGGCACACCGCGCTCACTCATGCTTGAAAAATTTAAGGACGACGTGGATTCCGTCCTTTTTGGCACAGACAGCTTTTGGCAGGGAGTCGATGTCCCAGGGGAAGCCCTTTCCAACGTGATTATCACCCGCCTGCCCTTCGCGGTCCCCGATCATCCACTGATTGAAGCGCGCATCGAAGCCATCGAAGCTCGAGGTGGCGATTCCTTTCGCGAATTTTCCCTTCCCGAGGCCATCCTGAAATTCCGCCAGGGGGTCGGCCGCTTGATCCGGACCAAAACGGACACTGGCATCATCGTCGTGCTCGACAATCGCATCCTCACTAAAAACTATGGGAGGTCTTTCATTGAAGCGACACCCAAGTGCCCACTGGAAGTTGTGTGATATAACCACGAACGGTGAGATATGACCAGTATCGTCAAGCTGTTCGCACAAGGTCGGTTGAAACCTCCTAACTCCACCCTTCCGAAACCTCTTTACTTCACGACTCGCATCCAAAATTCTGCTGCTGCTGCAAACGGATAACAAATAAGTAGTAGCAAAAATGAATAATCAACGTCTCCGTTCGGATTTCTTTCGGATTGCGACCTTCGGATTTCGGAATTGCTTCAACCCATGAGTACTCTTGGCATCATTATCGGCAACCGTGGATTTTTCCCAGCTCACCTTTGTGAATCTGGCCGGCGCGACATTTTACGCGTCCTCGAACAACAAGGCATAAAAGCAGTTACTCTCCCCGTCGAAGCGAGCCGATTTGGGGCGATTGAATCTCTGACAGACGCCCAAAAATGCGCCGATTTATTCAAAGCGCATCGTGACGAAATCGATGGCATTCTGGTAACGCTGCCAAATTTTGGAGACGAACGTGCCGTAGCTAATGCGTTGAGGTGGGCCGGTTTGAATGTCCCAGTGCTGATTCACGCCTTTAACGACGATGGCCAGAAAATGACTATTCGCGATCGTCGCGACAGCTTCTGTGGAAAAATGTCGGTCTGCAACAACCTGCGGCAATACGGAATCCCTTACTCGCTCACCAGCCTGCATACGATGGACCCTTCCGGGCCGGAATTCGCCACGGATTTGCGACGGTTTGCTGCTACTTGCACAGTTGTCCGAAGGTTAAAAAATGCCCGCATTGGCGCACTCGGAGCTCGTCCTGCGGCTTTTAACACGGTGCGCTATAGCGAAAAGCTACTTGAGGCCAGTGGCATAACCGTCGAAACCCTCGATTTATCCGAAGCGCTCGGGTGGGTTCGCAAAATGAAAGATGATGATGCTGAGCTGCAAGCCAAACTGAGCGCCATCCAGGGATACACCAACGTCCGGGGCATTCCCCCCGAAAGCTTGATGAAAATGGCCAAGCTCGGCGTTGCCATCGATCGATGGGTTCGAGACAAGCAGCTTTCTGCCACCGCGATCCAATGCTGGACTGCCCTCGAAGAGTTTTACGGCGTTGTTCCTTGCACGCTCATGAGCATGATGTCCAATAACCTTTTGCCCAGCGCTTGCGAAACCGACATCGCCGGCCTGCTCGGCATGTATATCCTGCAAGCTGCCTCGGGGACACCTGCCGCTCTGCTTGACTGGAATAACAACTTCAGCCGCGAACCAAATAAAGGCGTGGTATTCCATTGTTCCAACCTGCCGAAAGACTTTTTCGCGGAACAGAAAATGGATTACCAGGAAATCATCGCCGGTTCAGTCGGCAAAGAGAACACGTACGGCACAATTGTTGGTCGCATCAGTCCCGGCCCATTCACCTATTGCCGCGTCTCGACCGACGATCTCAACGGCAAAATGGCTACCTACGTTGGTCAGGGCCGATTTACCGAGGACCGGCTCGATACCTTTGGCGGTTACGGCGTGATCGAAGTGCCAGAATTCCAGAAGCTCCTCCATTTCATTTGTAAAAACGGCTACGAACACCACGTCGCCGCCACAAAGGCCGAGGTGGCCGACGCGATCGAAGATGCGCTGAGGACCTATTTGCGATGGGACGTGTATCATCACCGAGTTAACGGGCAATAGCAATCGCAGCAGCCGAGATAAGGGCGTGTTGCCCAAACACCGGAGCGCGGCCGTCCTCGGCCGCAGCAACATTCGAACATGCTGTTTCCCTCGAATTTCGATACAACCTTCGGGTCGAGGGTCTCCCTTTTTCTTTGATCTTTGGCTTTGGGCAACACCCCCGTAACGAGGCTCTGCTCCCGCTTCCGCAGGTGCGCTGTCCAAAGCAATTTGAGCCTCGTTACCTCGGCTGTTACGGTGTTAAAACTTCGGGCTTTCACCTCATGACCTATCTTGGCATCCTCATCAGGACTGCAGAAATGCCTGACCCGATCACCATCCGGCTTTGACATACAAGCAAATACACCATGAGCGCTAAATACACCATCGGCCTTGATTACGGTACAAACTCCGTGCGCGCGCTCATTGTCAATACCACCAACGGACGGGAGATCGCCACCGCCGTTTGGAATTATACTCGTGGGCGAGAAGGTGTGATTTTATCTCGTGACCCAAATTTGGCGCGGCAACATCCCGCCGAGTATGTGACGGGCACCGAAGCGACAATCAAAAAAGCCATCGCAATAGCGAAGCGAACCGTGCGAGGTTTTAATCCCAACCAGATCATTGGCATCGGTATCGATACGACCGGAAGCACACCCATCCCAGTGGATAGCTCCGGCCGGCCGTTGGCATTTGATCGGCGGTTTGCCAAAAATCCTGCCGCCATGGCCTGGCTGTGGAAAGACCATACGGGCATTGCTGAAGCGGAAGAGATCACCGCGCTTGCCCGGAAGTTGCGTCCGCAGTATCTGGCTAAGTGTGGGGGCACCTATTCAAGTGAATGGTTCTTCAGCAAAATATTGCACTGTTTAAGAACGAGCCCCGAAGTATTCGATGCCACTTATTTATGGGTGGAATGCGCCGACTGGGTGCCGGCCATGCTGACGGGCACTGAATCGCCTGAGAAGTTGACGGTTGGTATTTGCGCTGCAGGTCATAAGGGCATGTATAACGATGACTGGGGCGGCTATCCGGACGCCGAGTTTCTTTCAGCGCTGGACCCAAAACTCGGAGAACTGCGCTCCAGGCTCAGGCCTGCAGCCAAGGCCATCGATGAGGCGGTCGGTTGTCTGACTCCGGAATGGTCGAAGAGAACGGGGTTGCTCGCAGGAATTCCGGTGGCCGTAGGAGCTTTTGATGCTCACCTGGGTGGAGTGGGCTCAGGGATTAGGCCGGGCACCCTTGTCAAAATCATCGGCACCAGCGCGTGCGATATGATGGTTGTCCCCCGCGAAGAAAAGCTCGCCGACATTCCCGGGTTGTGCGGAATCGTGAATGGCAGCATCTTGCCCGGCTGTTACGGCCTCGAAGCCGGACAATCCGCGGTGGGAGATATTTTCAACTGGTTTGTCAATTATCTGAAACCCCTCGGGAAAAAAGACGGAACGCACGAAGCCCTTAGCGCTGCCGCTGCCAGGCTGGCGCCAGGCGAGTCCGGACTGCTGGCGCTGGATTGGAATAATGGAAATCGCACAATCCTCGTTGACCAGCGCCTCACTGGCCTACTGCTCGGCCAAACACTCTATACCACTCCAGCCGAAATTTACCGTGCACTCATTGAAGCGACAGCTTTCGGCGCGCTCACCATCATTAATCGATTCGAGGAATATGGAGCCAAGGTCGAACAAATCGTCAATTGCGGTGGCATCGCTGAAAAAAATCCCTTGGTAATGCAGATCTATGCTGATGTAACCGGGCGCTCAATAAAGATTTCTCGTTCAGCGCAAACCTGTGCCCTTGGCGCGGCAATCGCCGGAGCAGTCGTAGCGGGAAGCGGCGCTGGGGGTTATGACAACTTCACAAATGCCCAGAACTCGATGACTGGTTTGAAGACTCGTGTTTTTAAACCGGAACCCAAAGCCCATGAAGTGTATCGCGAGATCTACGCGCTCTACGTCAAATTACATGATGCTTTTGGCACCCAGACGACGAACGTGAATCTGTATCCAGTCATGAAAGATCTCATCGAAATACGGAATCGGGAAAGAAATTGAGACCCGTGATGACCTTTACTCAATTGAGACAGGAAGTCTGCAAAGCAAACCTGGATCTAGTGAAAAAAGGTCTGGTCACGCAGACATGGGGAAATGCCAGTGGAATCGATCGGGCTCGCGGAATTATTATCATTAAGCCTTCAGGCATTGCATACGAGAAACTTAAACCAGCCAGCATGGTGATTGTTTCTCTGTCCTCTGGTGCAGTGATCGAGGGAAATTTACGGCCCAGCTCTGACACTGAAACACACCTGGCCCTTTATCGCGCATTTAAGACGATCGGTGGAATCGTGCATACGCATAGTCCTGCGGCAACGGCGTGGGCGCAGACCCGCCGGGCTTTACCGCCATTAGGCACTACTCACGCAGATTATTTTCACGGGCCGGTTCCTTGCACGAGATTAATGAGACCTCTTGAAATCAAAAAAGATTATGAGCTTAACACGGGCCGATTGATTGTGGCCACTTTTGCCCGGCGAGATCCACTGTCCTGCCCTGCTGTATTGGTGGCGAGCCACGGCCCTTTCACATGGGGAAAAACCGTGGACGAAGCTGTGCATCATGCGGAAGTGCTCGAGCATTTGGTCAAATTGGCTTCAGAAACCTTGCGCATTTGTCCTTCCACAAAACCAATGCAGCGAGTATTGCTGGATCAACATTTTTTCCGAAAACACGGTGCGCTGGCGTCCTATGGGCAGAGCTCATCCGGTAAATAAAACAAAAACACTCTGACCGATATGCATATTACCTGCTTCAGCCTGACAATACTTTCGACAATTCTCTGCGCGGGTTTCCTGCTAGGCTGCGTTTCGACAACTCCATCGCACCCTCAAATCAGCCGGCGTTCATTTGGCCACACTCAGGATGGCACTCAGGTAGATTTATTCACCTTGCGGAATAGCAAAGGCCTTGAAGCCAGCATCTGCACCTATGGCGGCATTGTCGTGTCTTTCAAGGCGCCGGATCGCCACGGAAAAATGGAAGACGTAGTGCTCGGTTACGACCATCTGGATGGATATCTGACGAATAACCCCTTTTTTGGCTGCCTCGTGGGCCGTTATGGCAACCGAATTGCCGGGGGTAAGTTCACTTTGGAAGGGAAAGAATACAAACTCGCAGTCAATAACGGTCCAAACGCCCTTCACGGAGGTCTCAAAGGATTTGATAAAGTCGTTTGGGAACCAAGCATACGGGCCTCGCCTGAGGGTGCATCGCTGCAATTAAAGTATAATAGCAAGGACGGAGAGGAAGGTTACCCTGGTAATCTCTCAGTCACGGCGATTTACACCTTGACCGAAGACAACGGGCTAAGGCTCGATTACACGGCAACCACTGACAAAACGACGGTGGTAAACTTGACGCAACACTCCTACTTCAATCTTGCTGCCAAAGGCAACATTCTCAATCACGTGGTAATGATTGCGGCCGATAAATTTACGCCCACAGACCTCACCTCAATACCAACTGGTGAATTGCGCTCCGTGGAGGGTACGCCATTTGATTTTCGCACACCTACCCCTATAGGCGCGCGAATAAACCAGGATGACGAGCAACTCAAGTATGGCAGCGGCTACGATCAGAACTGGGTCATTAATAAAGCGCCAAACGAATTGGGCCTGGCAGCTCGAGTTTTGGAACCGAAAAGTGGGCGTGTCCTTGAAGTGCTGACGACCGAACCGGCCATGCAGTTTTATACCGCGAATTTTCTAAAAGATATTACGGGGAAAGGCGGCTGGCGCTATCAGCCTCGCGATGCCTTCTGTATGGAACCGCAACATTTTCCTGATTCGCCTAATCATCCAGATTTTCCTTCAACCATTCTCAAACCGGGCGAAGTTTATCGAAATACGATTATTTATCGCCTTGCAGTCCGGAAGTGATCGCAAGAATTTCGTTGTTCGATTTTGCATCCAACCGACCGGCGAAGCGTCTGGAGCCTTATAGCGCTTTGGATGGTTCCTCGGCAGTTTCAGTGGGATAGCTCGTATGACCCCTCCGGGGTTTGGACGATGGTACAGGTCCTCAAATACCCGAATTCTATTCCACTGAAAACAGCGAGGAACCCTTTGGATAATCATCCAAGTCCCTCGGACCCTTACTTTTAGACGAAAGACAAAGAGGTTTAACTAAAGGCGAGGGAATTCCCGAATACCCGCGCTTTTCAGATTTCTAATAATTCCCCGGGAGTCCCCCGGGCATAGCTTCAGCTTCGCCCCGAATTGAAGGAAGAGTCGTGTTATGAGAGCTTAGAGAAGTAGAAGTTGTTTTTCTGTTTTGTTGTTTCGGGGTAGTGGGTAGGGGCGGCTCGGGAAACCGAGCCGCCCTTTTCATTGGATCATCTTCGAGAACCTTAATATCTGGCCGAAACCTGTTGCCCTGATTTCTTGAGTCGATTCGCAGAACTTTCTTCGATTTCCAGGTCGTGCTCTTTCCAAACTTCAAAGCCCCCGTCCAGTTCCATTACCGGATAACCTTTGGCGGCAAACCTTGCGCAGGCATTCGCTGCCAAATGGCACTGCTGGGTATAGCAATAAACAACGTTCGTTTTATCTTTCTGCAACTCCTTCGTATTATCCCACTGATTTTTAGGAAGATTGATCGCGCCGGGAATGTGTCCTTTCTCGTAATCTTCCGCTTCGCGAACGTCCACAATGGTTAGATTATTTTCGTTTGCTTTAATCCACCGATCCAACTCGACGGGTCCGGTCGTAAAGGCCAGTTTATCTTCAAAATACGCGCGCGCTCTGTTTGGATCATGAATTTGCGTCATCGTTTGCATAATTGTCCTTTCGTTTGTGTTGAATTCATACCGAATTAATACCGAGCCCTGATTCCTTCTCGGCGATTTTAAATCTAAGCGTCCAAAATAGTTTTCTCAACCACCAGGTCGAAATATTTTCAAAAAAATCAAGGCGGCACACGGACTGCGGTTGCGTCAATTTTTTTGTGTAAAATCATTGAGTGGGTGAAGGGTCCAGTGATCATTCATTCGTTTAAAGACGGCATAGAGGATTCGCTCACAACTGCTTTTGGTAGTAAAGGCACACATG
>Ga0157375_10000047_pt1 | contig 141526 bp, 127 predicted proteins | sample M35metaG_FD_115311 | JGI IMG/M metagenome (GOLD analysis project Ga0157375, IMG submission 115311) | Miscanthus rhizosphere microbial communities from Kellogg Biological Station, Michigan, USA - M3-5 metaG | ecosystem: Host-associated > Plants > Roots > Rhizosphere > Soil | place: USA... | reverse complement strand
GCGAGGGTGGCGTTGTAGCGGCCGCCTTCGCGGCCGCAAATCGGGATCATCCGAAATCCCCCTGGCAGAGCCAGGGGCTAGGTTTGTGCGACGCGCCTTCGCGCGTCGGATCGTTAGAACACGTACTTCGCCGTGGCGTGCACCTGCTGCAGTTTCGCGCTGAGCCCCGCTCCCGGCTGGACGCGGAAGTGCTGGTTCACCTTGAGCCGCACTTCGCCGCGATTGGAACTGTCGGCCAGCACTTGCGGCAGGTCGGTGATCGTCACCGTCAGCGGGATCTCGCCCTGGTGTTCTTCGACGATCTCGCGGATCCGGCGCACGGTGTCTTCGGACATCCGCGGATACGCCACCTCGAGCGCGATCTCCTTCACCTTTTTGTCGCGAATGCCCTCGAGCGGAATGATCTCGAGCGCGTTGAGCTCGGGCGTGATCGGGGCTTCGTGAAATGCCGCGGCGTGGGAGGCGAACGAAGCCTCCGGCTCCTCGGCGACGCTGGCTACGGCCTCGTTGAACGCTTCCGAGATGTCGTCCGGCTCTTCAGAAACCGGCGGCGGCGGAGCGGCGGAGAACAATCCGAGGTTGTTCGATCGATCTCCGTACTTCTCGTTCTCGATCTCCTTCGGATCGCGATCGTCATCGACCTCGTCTTCGCTGACGTCGTAGCCCGATACGTGCGCGTAATCCTCATCGGCGCGCTGCGCGTTCTGCTCGGCGGATTGCAGCGCGGCGCTCCGGCCGGCCTGCATGCCGCCGGTGTCCTTGACCGCGGCGGTCAGAAGCACCGCGATTCCGTTTTCCAGCCAGCGGGCGTACTTGGCGTAGAGATCGGAGAAGACCACCACGTCGACGGAGCCGCGCTGGTCGTCGAGGATGAACTTCGCCATCAGCTTCCCTTCGTTCGGCCCCTTCTTGATCTTCGATTTCTTCAGCTGCGAGACGATGCCGCCGATGTTGACGATCTCGTCGATGTGCTGGTGAAGGCTGTCGGTGGTGGCGTTGGCGAAGAGGCCGAGCTCGTCGTTGTAGCGGTTCAGCGGATGGCCGGTGATGTAGAAGCCGAGCGTTTCTTTCTCGAATCGCAGCTTCTCGTCGTCGGGCCACTCGGTCGCTGCCTTCAAACGCAGGTCGGACTCTCCAGTCCGGCCCGTCGGACTAAGAGTCCGACCTACGTTCGCTCCGCCAAAGAGGGACGTCTGCCCGCGCTCTTTCTCTTCTCTGGCTCGTTGCGCCGAGTCGGCGGTGCTCTCCAGCGAATCAAAAAGCGCCTTGCGGCTGGTACCGAGAAAATCGAACGAGCCCGACTTGATCAACGCCTCGATCACCTTCTTGTTGCAGGCGCGCAGATCGACCGCTTCGCAGAAATCGAGCAGCGACGTGAAGCGGCCCTTCTTCTGCCGCGCTTCGAGGATCGATTCGATGGCGCTCTCGCCGACGCCCTTCACCGCGCCCAGTCCGAAACGGATGTTCGGGCCGACCACGGTGAAGGCGTAGTTGGACTCGTTGATGTCCGGCGGCAGGATGCGGATCCCCATCTGCGCCGATTCGTTGATGAACTTCACCACGAAGTCGGTGCGGTCCATTTCCGAGGTCATCAGCGCGGCCATGAAATGCCGCGGGTGATGCACCTTCAGCCATGCCGTCTGGTAGGCCACCAGCGCGTAGGCCACCGAGTGCGACTTGTTGAATCCGTAGCGGGCGAAGGGCTCGATGTAATCGAAGATCTCGTTGGCCTTCTTCTTGTCATACCCGTTCGCAATCGCACCGTCGACGAATTTGCTGCGCTCCGCGGCCATGACCGCGGCGTCCTTCTTGCCCATCGCCTTGCGCAGCAGATCGGCGTGGCCGAGCGAATAGCCTGCAACGCGTTGCGCGATCTGGAGAATCTGCTCCTGATAGACGATGACGCCGTAGGTCTCCTCGAGCAGCTCCTTCATCAGCGGCACGAGGTAGCGCGGCTTCTGCGCGCCGGTCTTGACCTTGACGTAGACGTCGACCATGCCGGCGTCGAGCGCGCCCGGGCGATACAGCGCGTTGAGCGCGGCCAGGTCCTCGAACTGGGTCGGCCGCGACTTGCGCAGAACGTCGACCATCCCGCCCGATTCAAACTGAAACACGCCCTTGGTCCGCCCTTCCTGGAACAGCCGGAAGACCTCGGGATCATCGAGCGGCAGACTGGCGATGTCGATGGTGACGCCTTCCACCGCTTTGGCGGACTTGATGGCGTCGTCGATCACGGTCAGCGTGCGCAGGCCGAGGAAGTCCATCTTGAGAAGACCCATCTTCTCGACGATGCGCATGTCGTACTGCGTCACGATTTCATCGCGGTTGGTACGATAGAGCGGCACGTAATTCGTCACCGGCTCCGGCGTGATCACGACGCCCGCCGCGTGCATGCCGGCGTGGCGCGAGAGACCTTCGAGACGCGAGCCGATCTCGATGATCCGCTCCACCTCGTGGTCGTTCTTCATCGCCTCGATCAGCGCCGGCGACTCTTTCGCCGCCATCGGCAGCGTGACGTCAGGGCCGGCCGGGATGGTCTTGGCCACTTTGTCGACCAGCGTGTACGGCAGCCCGAGCACGCGGCCGACGTCGCGCACGACCGACTTGGCGGCCATGGTCCCGAAGGTGATGATCTGCGCCACCTTGTCCGCGCCGTATTTGCGGCGGACGTAGTCGATCACCTCGCCGCGCCGGTTCATGCAGAAGTCGATGTCGATGTCGGGCATCGAGATGCGCTCGGGATTGAGGAAGCGCTCGAAGAGGAGGTCGTAGTCGAGCGGATCGACGTCGGTGATCCCCATCGAGTACGCGACGAGCGATCCGGCGCCGGAGCCGCGGCCCGGGCCGACCGGGATGCCGTTGTCCTTGGCGTACTTGATGAAATCCCAGACCACCAGAAAGTAGCCGGGGAATCCCATCGACATGATGATGTCGATCTCGCTCTGCAACCGGTCGTGGTACTCCTGCGGCTCGTGCTTTTTCTTCTTGGCGGCGAAGAGCGGCGCGGCCGCCTTGAGTCGTCTCTCCAGCCCCGCCCGCGCCACCTCGGCGAAGTAGCCCGACAGACTCTTCCCCTCGGGGACCGGGAAGTTCGGCAGGTGATAGCCCTCGACGGCGAGCGAGACGTTGCAGCGCTCGGCGATCTTCACGGTGTTGTCGAGCGCTTCGCCATAGCCGCTGAAAATGCGCCGCATCTCGTCGGGACTCTTGACGTAGAAGTCGTCGCTGTAGAACTTCATCCGCTTCTCGTCGCCGAGGGTCTTGCCGGTGCCGATGCAGAGCAGGACCTCGTGCGCGAAGGCGTCGTCCTTGGAGAGATAGTGCGAGTCGTTGGTGGCGACCAGGCGGAGGCCGACGTCCTCACCGAGCTTTGCCATCATCGGCACGATCTTCTGCTGGTCGGGGATGCCGTGGTCCTGGATCTCCAGGAAGAAGTTGTCCGCGCCGAGGATGTCTTTGTACTGGAGCGCGGCCTCGCGGGCCTTGGTGGGATTGCCGCCGGCGAGCGCCTGCGAGACCTCGCCCTTGAGACACGAGGAGAGGACGATCAGCCCTTCGCGATGCTCGCGCAGCAGCTCCTTGTCGATCCTCGGCTTGTAGTAGAAGCCCTCGGTGTATCCCGCCGAGACGAGCTTGACCAGGTTTTTGTATCCGGCGTCATTCGAGGCCAGAACGATGAGGTGATTGTTCGCGCCGGCGTCGGCCTGGCCGTCTTCGACGCCAGCCTTGTCGAAGCGTGAGCCGTAGGCGACGTACATCTCGCAGCCGATGATCGGCTTCACCTTCTCCTTCTTCATGGCGTTGTAGAACTCGACCGCCCCGAACATGTTGCCGTGGTCGGTGATGGCGCAGGCGGGCATGCCGAGCTTGGCGACACGCTTGGCCAGCTCTTCGGGCCGGCTGGCACCGTCGAGGAGGGAGTATTCGGTGTGGAGGTGGAGGTGAGCGAACGACATCAGGGCGCCGGAGCGAAGTCTAGCGGTCCGGCGCCGGTAATTGGCAACCGGAACTGTGCAGTTGGCGATCTTTCTACAATTGGTAGAACGGCGGGTGACCTACGGCGGCGTGGCCAGACCCCAGTAGTACTGATCGAAGAAAGGCTTGTAGTCCTTCTTGGTCATGAAACCGAGCAGTCCGGCGACGTCCTTCGTGCTTCCGGCCTTCCAGGCGAACGACTTCTGGTACGACTTCAGGAAGGTGAGGAAGGTCGTATCCCCCAGTTCCTTGTGCAGCGCGTAGAGCAGAAGCGGCCCCTTGTTGTAGAGCAGCGCGAAGCGTTCCCGGAAGGAGTTGTTTGCCTCGCCTTCGATGCGATTGGCGTACGGGATCGGGGCGACGCTCGCTCCGATTTTGGCCTGGCCCCGCCAGGTGGAGACGAGCCGGTTGTAGACGCCCTCACCGCCGGGCATCAGCTTCTTCAGCGCGAGCGCGGCGGAGTATTCGGCGAATGATTCCGAGAGCCAGGTCTCCTCGGCCGACCCGTCCCGCACGACGTAGCCCCAGTACTGGTGCGCGATCTCGTGGGCGAATCGCTCGTTGATTCCCTGCGAGAAGAACTGGTCCGTTTCCGTCAGCATGGGACTGAAGGCTTCGCTGGTAATGAACATCGTTCCCGGCGGCGCCTGACCATACCCGTAGTCGTTCATCTGGATGATGTTGAATTCGCTCCAAGGGAAGGGACCGAGGAAGTATTCGTAGTATTCGATCAGGCCGTAGGCCAGTCCGATGAGCTGCTTCGCGGCTTTGTCGTAGCGCATGCCGTAGCTGGCCACGCGGATCGTGCGGTCGCCTCGCTTTTCCTCGTACAGCAGGTACTTGCCGGCCTGCACCATCGTGAACTGGACCGGCTTGTCGATCACCGTTTCGACGACGTTGTAGTCGCCTTCCTCCTTGCGCACCAGCGTTTTGCCGGGCGTAAAGGGGACGAACGGCTTCTTCACCTTGACGAGCGAGTGAACCGTGAAGGCCGACGCATTTACCTGCCGCGGCAATGGCAGCCAGGGGATGCCGAGGCCCAGCTGCCAGGCGTTATCGCCCCCTTCGCGGACCAGAAAATCGCCGTCGATCATGAACTTGAGCTTGATCGTGGACGCGTCCAGACCATCGACGGCGACGAGCAAATCGGTGCGCTGATGATCGAACGGCAAGGACCGTCCCCGTTCATCGGTCACGCTTCGGATGTTGAACGTTCGCGCCGGTGCGCTCTCCTTGACGATCTCCTCGTTACGCATGGCGAAGTGGAGAACGTTCTCGCCGGAGACGGGGCGGACGATCGTCTCGGTGACTTCCAGCTTGGCGTCGTCACCGTCAGCAATCAGGCTCAGATCGACGCCGACCAGCGCGAACGGCGGCTTGGCGGCGGTCCAGTGGTCCCGGCCCACCGGCTGATCGGAGAGCATGCTGGTATAGAGACGTTGCTGGAACCTCTTGTCGCTGATGAAGCCCGGCGCGATGGCGACGGCGTAGAGGCCTTCGTCGTGGTCCTCCATGTCATCGTAGTCGTACAAGATGTTGTCGCGGCCGCCGCTGAACTGGGCCATGACGCGCTTCGCCGACGGAAACGAAAACTTCTGCACCGCCAGCGCATGCGCCGGCGAGGTGGACTGCAAACGATCGTAGAGCTGCACGTGCTGCGCGAGCGCCTCGGCGACGGGAGCGCCGCCACCGCCGGTGACCTCGGGCATCGGCACGCCGCCGCCGAGAATGAGGACGTCGGTGAACTCCTGGCTCAGCGTGGCGTGCGTGGCGTCGGCGGTCATCTTCACGTGCGAGACCGCCTTCACGTTGTGATCGACGATCGGCAACTCCGCCGCTTCGGTCGTGACGTATTCGAACGAGCCGCTGCCCTTGAAAAAGACGCCCACGGGCTCATTGCCGGCCATGACCCGGGCCATCGATCCCGAGCCGAAGCGGATGGTCATGTGGCCGGCGCTCCAGGTGGCGTTGCTGACGTTCGCCGCCTCACCCGGCTTGAGGTGATTCATCGCCGCGACGAAGTCGTTCAGCGGAGCGGCGGCAAACAACGAAACAGGCAGACAGAGAACGAGCGTGGCGATCAGGCACCGGAGATTTCGCATGGGAGACGCGGATTGTAGCTTACGAGTCGAAAGCCACGCCGCCGATCGGATGCGAGGAATGATCGGCGCGGGTGTCGAGCAGCTCGCGGAGATTCGTCGTCTCGATGAACATGTGCCGGTGCCGGATGCAGTGCACGGCAATGGCGAAGAAGAGCACCGCCACCAGACCGAGAAAGACCGTCGCCGCCGGCGAGGCCGACGGCAGAGGCGAGAGCCGCGTGGAGACGAAAAGCTCCTGCGCCAGGATCAGGCAGTAGAGCGGGAACGGGAAAAAGACCAGGGCGGAAAGCACGCGGCTGGCCTGCACCGAAAAGTAGGGCCGCAGCGCCAGAAAGGTAAGCGAGAGAAAGCAGCCGAGCATCATCAAGGCCACGAAGTGGAGCTGGGCCACCTCACCGTACGCGGCGCCGGTCCGGACCAGCATCAGCATCCGCGTCTGCAGCAGAAGCGTCCACGCCAGCGAAACGATGCTGGCCGTCGTTGACAGCAGCGCGAAGAGCGCCCCGAAGACGTTCCGCGCGGCCAGCAGCGCTGCCATCCGGACCAGGATCGCCGCGGTGGCAATCCCTGCGATGAGCGCGACCACGATCGCCCATCCCGCCGCGCTCCTGGCGGAGACGACCGCGCCATGCACCGCCACGAACGCCAGCGGTCCCCCTTCCGCCTGCGACATCAGCCCCGCCGCCGCACAAAGCGCAACAAAAAGGCAGAAGCCGGTGCCGGCGTAGAAGAAGAACTTAGGCATGACGGGATGTAGGGTAGCAGGAAAAACGCAGGTCGAACGAACGTAGGCCGGACTCTCCAGTCCGGCCGGCTGACCGAGGTCTGAAGGCGCAGTGACGAGGGGTATTCAAAAGAGGTCGGACTGGAGAGTCCGGCCTACGTGTTCTTCATCGCAATGATGTGATCCAGGCGAATATCGATCGGCCCGGCGCCGGCCACGAACTTCACGAACTCGGCGCCATCGGCGGTGTAGACGTCGGCGATCGTCCCCTTCTCCCGCTGGGTCACCCCTTCCAGATCAAACTCCAGCTCCACCGGCTGCTTGTGCATCGCTGCCGCCTCGAGCTCATCGTGGTAATCGCACGAGACAGGCTCATACCGTTCTTCGGACATACCATCCCTCCGCGTCATGCCTTGCGCAAAGAGCGTTCCAGAGCGGAGCGAACGTCGCCGCCGAAGGCAACGAAGAGAACGCGATCGAGGTCATTGCCGTCGCCCAGCACGCGCCTCGTCTCGCCGATGGCGATTTCCGCCGCCGCATCGATCGGATAGCCGTAGATGCCGCAACTGATGGCTGGAAAGGCCAGCGTCCGCACACCGTTCCCGATGGCCAGCTCGATGCTGCGCCGGTAGCAGGAGGCCAGCAGTTCCGGCTCGCCATCCGTGCCGCCGCGCCAGACCGGGCCGACGGTGTGGATGACGTGCTTCGCCGGCAGGCGAAAACCGGGCGTGATCTTGGCGTCGCCGGTCTTGCATCCGCCGAGAAGCCGGCAGGCGGCCACGAGCTCGGGACCGGCCGCGCGGTGAATGGCGCCGTCCACTCCGCCTCCGCCGAGGAGCGAGGAGTTGGCGGCATTGACGATGGCGTCGACGGCCAGCTTCGTGATGTCGCCGGAAACGACTTCGAGCTGGGTCACTGTTTGCGGCCCAGTTTCACCACGATGTCGAACTCGCTCTTCGTCACCGGCTGAATGGAGAGACGCGATCCCTTCTTCGTGACCACCATCTCTTCGAGGCCCTTCGCCGATTTGAGGGTATCGAGCGGCACGATGTGCGGGAACGTCTCCACGTAGCCGATGTCGACCATGTACCAGATCGGATTCTCGGCCGTGGCCTTCTCGTCGTAGTACTTGCTCCCCTTTTTCCGGGCGAACTGGTCGGGATAGGCCTCGCGGCTGATCTCGGCCACGCCGGTTACTCCAGACGGATCGGCGTTGGAGGCGTAGAACAGCACGCGGTCGCCGCGCTTCATCTCATCGCGCATGTAATTGCGCGCCTGATAGTTGCGAACGCCTTCCCAGCTGGTGGTGCCGTCGCGCTCGAGATCGTCGATCGTGTAGGCCGCCGGCTCGCACTTCATCAACCAATACTTCATAGGCGCGATTGTAAAACGTGGATTAGGAATCGCCAGCGGCAGGTTCTGGCGGTGACCATGCTCGCCCGTTCCATCGCCCTCTCCATCGCCGCCTGTCTCGTCGCCGCCGCGCTCTTCGCCGAGGAGCCGGAGTGCGCCATCAACTACCGCTCCGACGGCCAGTCGGCGGAGACATTCGTCATCACCAGTCTCACACCGAAAGAGGTGATCGAACGCCTTCCGCGGATGCTGATCGGCGCCGGCGCCACGATGCGCTGGACCGAGCCAGACAAAGGTCTTCTCAAAGCGGAAGGCCTCGACGTCAAGGCCGAGGTGTCGGGCAGCGCCACGCGGGTCACGTTCCGGCTCGCCCCAACCGCGGACAAAGCCGCGGTCTGCCGCTACGCCTCTCTGGTCGGGAATCCGCCGCTGCCTCCGGTCCCGCAGGATCCCGCGCGCATCGCTCAGATCAAGGACGACCTGATCAAACTGCATCGGATCGAACATCGAGCCAGCAATGGCGGTATCGACACCGCTACGTTCTCGTCTCGCGAGGATTTCCTGGAGCTCACCATGAAGAGCACGAAGGATCTCGCCGCCGACAAGCGACAGACCGGCGTCTCGATGCTCGTACCCCGCGCGGCCTGCGACATCGTCGGCGAGGATGTCGCGGCTGGCATCGCCGGGTTCGCAGGCCGCGATACACCGCCGCCCACGAAACCGGTCCGGATCGAGGCCTCGTTGATCTATGCAAAGAGCGGCGACGTCTGGCAGTTGACCGAGGTCAGGATCTCGCAGATCGAGAGCACGAAGTAGCCGCGCCGTGCGCATTCTCCTCACGCTCCAATACCTCGGCACGCGTTACGCCGGCTGGCAGTCGCAGACGAATGCCACCGGAATCCAGAACGTGATCGAGGAGGCGCTGGCGACGATGTTCAACACGCCGGTGCGCATCGAAGGGGCGGGACGGACAGACGCCGGCGTTCACGCGCGCGCGCAGCGGGCGCACGCCGACATCCCCTTCGCCATCGAGCCGCGCGGCTTCCGGCAGGGGATCAACAACCTACTTCCGCACGACATCCGCGTGATCGCGGTCGAGACGGTTGCCGGCGATTTTCATTGCCGCTTCGCCGCGAAGTCGAAGAGTTACCTCTACCGCGTGTGGAACGATGACGTTGCCGACGTCTTTGCCGCGGAGACGCACGCCTTCGTGCCCCAGCCGCTCGATACCGAACGGATGCGCGCCGCGGCCCAAAAACTGGCCGGCCATCACGACTTCGCGCCGTTCACGGTCATCAATCCCGAGGTCAGCTCCACGGAGCGGACGATCACCTCGATCGACGTCATTCGAGAGGGAAATGCCATCTCCATCCCGGTCACCGCGGACGGCTTCCTGCGCTACATGGTGCGCCGTATCGCCGGTTCGCTGATCGAGATCGGCCGCGGCAAACTCGAGCCGGAAGCGATCTGGGATGTGGCCCGCTGGACCGCGCCGTCGAAGGGATTGACGTTGTGGCGGGTTGAGTATTGATTGACATATCGACCGAGGTAAGATTTCCGAACGATGGACAGCGATCTGAAAGAAGTGCTCGAGGCGATCCGGGAAGAGAACGCAACCGCTCATGCGGAGACGCGGCGGCGATTCGAAGAAGTGCAGGCCGAAAATGCGGCCGCTCACGCCGAGACTCGGCAGCGCCTCGAAACCTTGGATGTGAGATTCGAATCGGCGCAGTCCCAAAATGCAGCGGCTCACGCCGAGACTCGGCAGCACGCTGAACTGATCGCCGAGTCGTACCAGCACAAGTTGGATCTCGTCGTGGAACGGGTGGTCAGCCTTGGCGAGAAACTCGACCAACTCGAAGCGAAGGTCGACCAGGTTACCTCCGGCCACGAGTCCCGCATCACCCGCCTGGAAATCGCGGCATCTCTGCACGGCCAGCTCTGACGCCTCCCCTCGGAAGCCGATCGCCGGATGCGGACGCGCAGTCTGCGATAACATCACGCACTTCAATGATCGATCTCCGCAAACTCGCTGAACCGGGCTCGATCGAGGAAACGCTCCTCGACCGCGTCGACTTCAAGAGGATGCCGCGGCACATCGCCGTGATCATGGATGGCAACGGCCGCTGGGCCCGCGCGCGCAACCTGCCGCGCGTGGAGGGCCACCGCGCCGGCATCTCCTCGGTGCGCGAGATCGTCGAGACCGCGGCCCGCCTCGAGCTCGGCGTGATGACGCTCTACGCCTTCTCCGTGGAAAACTGGAAGCGTCCCCGCTACGAAGTGGCCACGCTGATGATGCTGCTCAAGGAGTACCTGCGCAAAGAGCTGGCCACGCTGATGGACAACAACATCCGCTTCAGCGCCATCGGCCGCGTCGACGGGCTCGATCCCTCGGTACAGCGCGAGCTCAAGTACGCGGAAGAACAGACCGCCCGGAACAGCGGCCTGCTCTTCCAGATCGCGCTCAACTACGGCGGGCGCGCCGAGATCGTCGATACCGTAAACCGCATCATGGGCGTCCTGCGCGAGCGCGAGATGAGCGATGCCCTGATCGACGAGCAGTTCTTCGCCGACCATCTCTACACCGCCAACATCGACGACCCCGACCTGCTCATCCGCACCAGCGGCGAGCTGCGGGTCTCCAATTTTCTGCTCTGGCAGATCGCCTACGCGGAAATCTACGTCACCAAAGTTCTCTGGCCCGATTTCCGGCGCCGCGATCTTTTCGAAGCCATCATCGACTTTCAATCGCGCGACCGTCGCTACGGAGGGGTCGATGAATCCGATGCGCAGATGTTCGTCGAGGCGGACAATCAGCAGTCGTAGGTCCGCGGTTCCGCGGCATTCATTCAAACCATGAAGCGTGAGCTGACTGCACTCGTCGCCGCCCCCGTGGCCATCTGGATGGTCGGCTGGGCGCATCCGTACGTCTTCGATGCGGCGATGGCGCTCATCGCCGCGCTCGCACTCTACGAGTTCCTCGACCTCGGCAAGCAGAAGGGTTACAACCTTCCCATCCCGCTCTGCATCACCATCATGCTGTTCATCGTCGCCGCGTTCATCCTCGAACCGATCTCGGTCGAGATGGGCGTCTTCGTGGCGCTGCTGCTGATCCCCGGCTCCTACGTCTTTTCGCGCGGCAACCTCGAACAGGCGCTACCGTCGAGCGCGATCGCGGTCCTGGCCACGCTCTACGTCGGCATGCTCGGCGGGTCGCTGATCCGCCTGCACGATGATTTCGCCGACGGCGCCAAGCTGGTCTTCTTCCTCCTGCTGGTGGTCTGGCTCGGCGACACCGGCGCCTACTACTTCGGCCGCACCTTCGGAAAGCACAAGCTCTCGCCGCGCATCAGTCCGAAGAAGACGGTGGAAGGACTCATCGGCGGCGTGATCTTTTCGGTTGCCACCGCCTTGATCATCCACTTCACCTTCTTCCACAACTTCCCGCTGATCCACGCCATCATCGCCGGCGTGATTCTCTCGGTGGCCGGTGTGATCGGCGACCTCGCCGAATCGATGTGGAAGCGATCCGCCGATGTGAAGGACTCCGGTACGCTGATCCCCGGCCACGGCGGTTTCCTCGACCGATTCGATTCGATTTTCTACACGACGCCGATTCTGTACGTGTATTGGTTCCTGATCATTCACGATTTCCGAAGCTTCAAAATCATGTCGGCGTAGCAGTGGCTCGTCGATCGTGGACCAGAAACGGGCACACATCTACTAATCCACCTACAGAGCTCATGCGAAAAATCTCCATCCTAGGCTCCACCGGTTCCGTCGGGCGCTCGACGCTCGACGTCGTCGACGCCTTCCCCGATGCGCTGCGCGTCGTGGGGCTGGCGGCGGGAGGCAATCTCGATCTGCTCGCGCAGCAAATCGAGCGTTACGCACCGGAGATCGTCTCGGTACGCAATCCGGAGGACGTGGCCGCGCTTCATACGCGCGTCAAGCGAAACGTTGAGATCGTCTGCGGTGCCGAAGGCGCCTCTGCAGTCGCGTCGTTCTCCGGCGCCGATGCGGTCATCGCCGCGATCGTCGGCGCGGCCGGCATCCCGCCGGTTTACGCGGCGCTCAAGGCCGGCAAGCGCGTCGGCATCGCCAACAAGGAAGTGCTCGTCGCTGCCGGCGACCTGATGACGCGCGCCGCGGCCGAAAACGGCGGCGAGATCCTTCCGGTCGACTCCGAGCACAACGCCGTGCACCAGGCTCTTCGCTGCGGTGAGCACGCCGAGGTAAGAAGGATCGTGCTCACGGCCTCGGGCGGTCCGTTTCTGCGGCGCGATCTCGATACCTTCGGCAACATCACCATCGCCGACGCCCTGGCGCATCCCACCTGGAAGATGGGCAACAAGATCTCCATCGATTCGGCCACGATGATGAACAAGGGCCTCGAGGTCATCGAAGCGCATCACCTCTTCGCCATGCCGCCCGACGCCATCGACATCCTCATCCATCCGCAGTCGATCGTCCATTCGATGGTCGAGTATCTGGACGGCTCTTTCGTCGCCCAACTCTCCACGACCGACATGAAGTTCCCGATCCAGTACGCGTTGCTCTATCCCCAGCGCGTGGCCGCGCCGTTTGCGCGCCTCGACCTGGCCCGGATCCATACGCTCGACTTCACCACTGTCGATCCGCAGCGCTTCCCGGCTGTCGAGCTGGCCTACGCCGCCTGCCGCGCCGGAGGCTCGATGCCGGCCGTGCTGAACGCCGCCAACGAGATCGCCGTGGAGCGCTTTCTGGCAGGGGAACTTCCGTTCACCGGAATCGTAGACATGGTGTCGCGCGTGCTCGACCGCCACGCCGGCCGCGTCGCTCCAATCACTTCCGTCGACGACGCGCTGGCGTGGGACGGCTGGGCGAGGGAAGAAGCGCGCGGCATCGATGTTGCGGTACGGCAGTAATCACTCGATAAGTGGATGATTCGCTCTGGTTCCTAATCTACGAATACCAATCGACTAATCTACTTACCTACCATCCATGCAAAACATCGGCACCAACGTCATCGGCTTCATCATCGTTCTCGGCTTCCTGATCTTCGCGCACGAGTCGGGACACTTCTTCGTGGCCAAGCTCTTTCGTGTGCGCGTGCTGGTTTTTTCCTTCGGCTTCGGCAAGCGGCTCTTCGGTTTCCACAAAGGTTCGACCGATTACCGCGTTTCGCTCATTCCCCTCGGCGGCTACGTTCGGATGGCCGGCGACATCCCGGAAGAAAGCCAGCCCGCCAATCCGGACGAGTTCCTCTCGAAACCGAAGTGGCAGCGCTTTCTGATCATGGTGGCCGGTCCGTTCATGAACATCGTGATCGCCATCGGCTTCATGGCCATGATCAGCATGGTCGGCAGTGAGACCATCATCATCCGTCCGATCATCGGCGAGGTCACACCGGGCAAGCCGGCCGCGCGCGCCGGGCTGCAATTCGGCGACCGCATCGTCTCCGTCAACGGGGAGAAGATCGACGACTACGACGACCTGAAGCTCGCCATCGGCATGAACAGCGGGACGCCGCTCCGCGTCGACTTCATCCGCAACGGCCAGCCGCGAACGACCACCATGACGCCGGAGCGCAAGAACAGCGACTTCGGCCCGATCGGTTTCGCCGGAATCCTGCCCTACTTCGATACGACGGTCGGACGCGTGACGCCTGAATCGCCCGCTGCGATCGCCGGCCTGCGCACCGGCGATCGCATCGTAGGGATCAACGGCAAACCGGTCGTGCAGATCTCGGAGCTCAACGCGGCATTCGATGCCGCCAAAGGCGCCGCGCTCGCGCTCGATGTCGCCCGAGGAGCAACGAGATTCAAGACCATGCTCCCCGCGGCGAACGACCCGAACGACCCGTACCGCGGCTTCATCCCGCCGACGGTCATCCGCAAGCTCTCGCTCGTTCCCGCGCTCAAAGACAGCGTCGAACAGAACTGGAAGATGCTTCGCTACGCCTTCATCACCCTCGGGCGTCTCTTCCGCGCCGAGGGAAGCGTCAAGGAGCTGAGCGGTCCGCTGTCGATCGCCCGCATCTCCGGCGAAGTGCTGCGCCACGGCTTCAGGAACACCATCGCCCTGATGGCCATGATCTCGCTCCAGCTGGGCGTTATGAACCTGCTGCCGATTCCCGTCCTCGACGGCGGCCACATCATGATCCTGCTCATCGAAGGTGTAGCCCGCCGCGATCTCTCGCTGCGCGTCAAAGAGCGCATCCAGCAGGTCGGTTTCGCCGTCCTGGCCGCGCTGATGATCGTCGTGCTCTACAACGACGTGATCACGAACGTGCTGCTGATGCGGAAGGGATAACTCTTCGCGCGCGGAGCGGATAGAACTGCGCGATGTAGTCGAAGTCGCGATCGGCATGAAGAAGCAGTACGTCGTGGTGAATCGCAATCGCAGCGATGAGGCAATCGTTCGACGATCGGATCGTGAACGCTCCCGCGCGAGCAGTACGGTAGATGTCGCCCGCGACTTCAAAGCGTTCGATCGGGACCGGTGAATCGAGCATTACGGAGTTTTCGATGATGGCGAGAGTTTCGGTCAGTCGCTGCTCGTTGTGTGCGCCCTGTAAGAGCTCCTGAACGACTGGCGGACAGATAGCGATGGGGCCCTCATCAGCCAGACGAAATAACTCCGCGCTGCGTTTGCGGAGAAACAGGACACTCGTATCAACGAGAACCACGGCGTGGAGCGTTGCTGATCGACGCACGCGCGATATTTGCCGCAGGACGCCGCAGTCGCTTCTGCTCTTTCTGCTTCTTCAGATACTCGGCGACGTCGGGTGCCATTTCCTCGACGTAGCCCGGCCACCAAGGATCGGGACCGGTTGCCAGCGCATCGATGGCCTTCCCCAATCGATCACGTTTTAAGAGTTGTTCAATGGCGTGATTGATCGTCTCCGAATAGCTCTTCTTCCCGGTCAGCCGCCGCGCCCGCTCCAACGCCTCTTCGTCGATGACCACGTTCATCCGTTTCATACACACAAAGTGTACGTTACGTGCGCACGATGAACAATCGCAGCAGATCGAGTGCCGACTGCGTGGTGATGCGCTTGAACAGGCTGCGTTCCATCGGCCAGAGCATCTTGCGATGCTTGTGCGCGTGAGGACCGGCCACGGCGATGTGCACCGTGCCCACCGGCTTCTCTGCCGTTCCGCCACCCGGCCCGGCGATGCCGGTGACGCCGATTCCGTAGCTCGTCCCGAAACGTTCCCGCGTGCCGCGGGCCAGCGCGATCGCCACCGGTTCGGAGACTTCGCCGTTCGCGGCGATGAGTGCGGGATCGACACCCACCAGCTCCGTTTTCGCCGCGGCCGTGTAGCAGACAGCACCGCCCATGAAGTAGGCCGAGCTTCCGGGAACGTCAGTGATCCGCGAGGCCAGCAGCCCGCCGGTGCACGACTCGGCGGTGGCGACGGTCTCGCCGCGCTCCGTCAGGATCCGGCCGACGATCCCTTCCAGCGTGTCGTCGTCGGCGCCGAAGATCTTGTCGCCGAACAACTCGCGCAATTCGGCTTCGAGCGCGGCGATCAGCGCCAGCGCCTCCGCTTCCGCGCCGTCGGCGGCGAGGTGCAGTTCGGTCTGACCGCTGGTGGCCAGGATGGTCAGCGGCTCCGGATGCGCGGTGTAGTACGGCTTGAGCCGCTCCTCGACACCCGACTCCGTCATCCCGGCGATTTTCAGAACGCGACGAAACCGCGACTGGCCGGCCGTGATCGAAGCAAGCCACGGCGTCAGGTAGGTCGCCACCATCCACTCCAGCTCGTGCGGCACGCCGGGAAAAACCCAGATGTGTTTTCCGTCCCGTTCGATGTGAAACCCGGGCGCCGTTCCGCGCTCGTTCGTCAGCGTGGTCTGGCCGATGAAGACGTTGGCCTGCCGCTTGTTGACCTCCGGCATCTTCCAGCCGCGCGCGGCGAAGCGTTTCTCCAGCCGGTCGACGATCTCCGCGTCGACTTCCATCTCCAATCCCAGCGCCTCCGCGAGCGCTTCGCGCGTCATGTCGTCCTCGGTCGGTCCCAATCCGCCCGAAGTGACGAGGATGTCCGCGTGTGCCAGCGAGTAGCGGATCTCGTCGACCAGCTCGCCGCGCGTATCGCCGACGACGCTCTTGCGGATCACGCCGATGCCGAACGACTCGAACGCGGCGGTGACTTTGAGGGAGTTGGTATCGACGCGCGTCGGCCCGAGCATTTCGGAGCCGATGGCGATGATGCTCGCGGTCGCGGGGTTGCGGGGTTGCGAGGTCTCGCGGTTGTTCATGCTGAATGGAGCGTACTACGCGACCGCGAGACCGCGAATCTAGACCACCGCTCCCTCCAACTCTTCCTTCTCCTTCGCCAGCGCCTCCCACTTGCCGTAGAGCAGATCGATCATCGCTTTGAGGTCGGCGTTCTGCGACTGGATCTTCCGGCTGCGCTCTCCATCCCGGAAAACCTCCTCCGAGCAGAGCAGGAGATCGTTGCGCTCGCGCTCGCGCTCCGCGGCGGCGATGCGCGACTCCAGATCGTTGACCTCTTCGTCAATCTTCTTGATGCGCTTCTCCCGCTTCTTCTGCTCGGCGCGCGCCAGCTTGTCATCGACCGGCGATGCCGGAGAGGACGATGGAGCAGAACGCGGCGGTGCGATGGCAACCGCTTCCGCCTTGCGCGGCATGGCCACTCCGGTCTTCAACCGTTCCGCGTAATCGCTGTAATTGCCGTCGAAGACGTCGGCTGTTCCATCGTCGACCAGGATCACATGCTCGACCACGCGATCGATGAAATAGCGGTCGTGCGACACCACGATCAGCGCGCCGGTGAAACGCTCCAGCGCCTCCTCCAATGCCTCCCTCGTGTAGACGTCGAGATGGTTCGTCGGCTCGTCGAGCAGCATGACGTTGCCGCCGCGGTAGATGATCTTCGCCAACGCCAGACGGCCCTTCTCACCCCCGGAGAGGTCGCGCGTTTTCTTGAAAACGTCGTCATCGAAGAACGAGAACTGGGCGAGATAGCTCCTCACCTGCTCCTCGGTCTGCGAATGATCGAGATTCCACACCTCGTCGATCACGTTGCCGGCGGGATTGAGATCGCCGAGGGTCTGATCGTAGTAACCGACTTGGACGTTGTGGCCGTACATGATCGCGCCGGCGAGCGGCGGCAGCCGGCCGGCGAACGTCTTCAGCAGCGTCGACTTGCCCGATCCATTCGGCCCGATGATGGCGTAGCGCTCGCCGCGGCGGATGGTCATGGTCAGATCGTTGACGATCGCCTTCTCGCCGTAGCCGGCGGTGACGTGATCGGCGATCAGCGCCACGGCGCCCGAGCGCGGTCCCGCTTCGAGCTTGAAATTCGCCAGCGTCTCGTCGGTCTCCGGACGCTCCACCTCATCCAGCTTCTCCAGCATCTTGCGCCGCGATTTGGCCTGCTTGGTCTTCTGGCCGGCGAGATTGCGGCGGATGAAGTCCTTGGTCTTGTCGATCAGCTCCTGCTGCTGCTCGTAGTCGGCGGCCATCTTCTCCATCCGCTCGGTGCGCAGCTGGAGAAAACGCTCGTAGTTGCCGGGATACTCGAGCAGCTTCCCGTGCGCCAGTTCGACGATCTTCTGAACGGTGCGGTTCAAAAAGGTCCGGTCGTGCGAGATGAGGAGATAGCTCCCCTTGAACGACTGCAGAAACTCCTCGAGGAACTCGATGCCGGCAAGGTCGAGATGGTTGGTCGGCTCATCGAGCAGCAGCAGGTCGACGTCGGTCAGAAGGACGCGCGCCAGCATGGCCCGGTTCTGCTGCCCGCCGCTGAAGGCCGCGATCGGCCGCTCCCACTCCGGCTTCGCAAATCCCACCCCGCTCAGCACCCGCTCGACCTCGGCGTGCAGCGTGTAGCCATCGGCGTGCTCGTAGTCGTGCTGCAAGGCGGCGTATTTCTCCAGCAGCTTCTCGTGCTCGGCCGCGCTCTTCGTGGCATCGGCAAGATCGTGTTCGATGGTCCGCATCTTCCGTTCGATGGCCAGCACGTCGGCAAACGCCGTCTCGACATAGTCGAAGAGCGACATCCCCGGCTCGGCATCGAGATGCTGGCCTACATGACCGATGGTCAGCCCCGATGCGCGCAGCACCTGCCCGTGATCGGCGTCTTCCTGCTTCAGCAGCAGCCGGAAAAGGGTCGTCTTCCCCGCGCCGTTGCGGCCGACCAGACCGACCTTCTCCCCCGGGTTGTGCTGCCACGTCGCCCCCTTGACGATGTCATGCGGGCCGTAGGACTTTTCGATGTTGTCAAAACGATAGAGCATTGCCGAGCGGACAACGCGGCAGCGATCGCGCGCCTTCCACGACGAGGTTCAAAGACTCGATATCATCCGCCGCTCATGCACGAAGCTTCCGAGACCGGCCCCTGCCTGAATTGCGGTGCCGCGCTGACGGGCCGATGGTGCGCGCGGTGCGGTCAGCGCGTCGTTCCGGTACGGCCAACGCTGCATGAGTTGTTGCACGAGGGGCTGCATGAGCTCACGCATGTCGACGGCAAGCTTCTCCGCACCGCCGGCTTGCTGCTCTTCAGGCCGGGCGAGCTGACACGCGAGTTCCTGGCCGGAAAACGGGTGCGCTCGGTGACGCCGGTGCGGATCTACCTGCTCTGCAGCGTCCTCTTTTTCGGGATCATGAGCCTCCTGCCGTCAAACCTGAAAGTGAGCGTCGACAATCGAGCCGACGCGCAACTGGCGCACGCCGCCGCTCGTGCCAATCAGGATCCCTCCATCCTCGCGCACGCCCTGACATCGGCATTTCCCAAGGCGATGTTCGTCCTCATGCCTCTCTTCGCGCTCGTCGTCTTCGCTTTCTACTTCCGCGCGGAACGGATGTACGTTCCGCATTTCTACTTTGCGGTTCACTACCATGCCTTCGCCTTCCTGGTGCTGGCGCTTTTCGAATCTCTCAGTCCGATCCATGGCCGCGTCATCGGAATCGTCAGGCTTCTGTTGTTCCTCTCCCTTTTCCCCTACCTCGGCATGGCGCTGCAGCGCGTGCACGGCGGCCGGCGCTGGCTGACGGCGCTGAAGACGATGGCGATCCTGGCCATCTACGGCTGCTTCATCGTCATTACCATGGCCGCGATCGCCTTCGTGACCTTGCGGCGGCTGTGACGCGCGTCTGCTAACCTTCACGCATGCGTCTCGCCGTCAACATCGATCACATCGCCACCATCCGTGAAGCGCGCAAGAGCGACGAGCCCGATCCGGTCGCGGCGGCGGCGATCTGCGAGCTGGCGGGCGCGCAGGGCATCACCGTCCATCTGCGCGGCGACCGCCGGCACATTCAGGATCGCGACGTCGAGATTCTGACGCGGACCGTGGCCACGCATCTCAACATCGAGATGTCGGCCTCGCCGGAAATGGTGCGCGTCGCCCAGACCGTGAAACCGCATCAGGTGACGCTGGTCCCCGAACGGCGCGACGAGCTGACCACCGAGGGAGGGCTGGACGTCGTGCTGCACTCGAGCAACATCGACAAGACCATCCGGCAGCTGCTGGACGCCGGAATCGACGTCTCGATCTTCGTCGATCCCGATCTCGAACAGCTGCGGCAATGCCAGAAACTGCGCGCGCCGAAAGTGGAGATCAACACCGGCAAATTCGCCGAAGCCTTCGCGCGGCGCGGCGGCTGGCAGGCCGAGTTGGAGAAGGTCACCACCGCCGCCAAAGCCGCGCGAAAGATGGGCCTCGGCGTTCTGGCCGGCCACGGCCTGAACTATCGCAACATCGACAGCATTGCCGCGCTCACCGACATCGAGGAGTTGAACATCGGACACTCGATCGTCGCCCGCGCCGCGCTGGTGGGATTGGAGCGGGCGGTTCGGGAGATGGTGGCGTTGATGAACCGCTAGGGAATCGACGCCAACCCCTTCCGAATCCGCGCCGCCCTTCCCTTCTCCGACTGACGCGAAAACCTCTCCGCCTCGTACAGTTCGATCAGCGGCGCCAGCTCCAGGGCCGCGGCGGCGTGCATTCGTCGCAACTGCGCCAGCGCTTCCTCCATCGTCATCGACGGACCGACTTCGATGCCGAGGCGGGAGAAGTGGAGGGCCAGGAGATCGAAGAGGGAACGGCGGCGGCGCGCCAACAGGATCGTCGCAATCCCCGCGACGATGAGCACGCCCATCAGCGATCCGAAGTTGCGCAGGCCGGTGCCATGCAGCGCCAGGTTCACCGATCGCAGCGCCGTGCGGAACCGGTCGATCAGATCAATGGCCAGCGCGATCTGATCGCCGAGGCCGTAGGTCAGGATGTGGCGATCCCAGAAATAGTTCACCCAGTCGGCCAGAGCCGACGCGTAGGCGTGCAGCAGGCTGTCGTGCGCGCTGCCGGGACGGAGCGACGCGGGCGTGGGATCGAACGTCTGCCACGACTTCCCGTCCCACACCTCCACCCAGGCATGTGCGTCCTCGTTGCGGACGACGAAGTAGCCGGTGAGCGGATTGAGCTTGCCGCCGTAGAAACCACCGACGATGCGCGCCGGGGTGTTCAGCGCCGTCATCAGCGCCACCATCCCCGCGGCGAAATACTCGCAGTGCCCGCGACGCTCCTTCAGCAGGAACTGATCGACGGTCATGGTGTGGCCGATCTTGGCCGGATCGGGCACGTAGCGGAAGCGGGCGGAGAGGTAACGCTCGATCGATGCAGCCTGCCTGAGTGGATCGGCCTCGCTTCCGGCAATCTGCACGGCCATGGCCCGCACCGCCGGCGTGACCGGATAGTTGGAAACGGTGATGCGTTGCGGCCGTCGCGGCGTGATCTCGTGCGCCAGCGCCACGTCGTAGGCGATGGTGTCGCGATGCGACTGCCAGACGGTGAAGATGTCGCGCGTCGGCCCCTCCGCGATCTGCCCCGCGCCGCTGACTTCGTAGGTTCCCGCGGGAAGAAACAGACGGCTGCCGAGCGTGAAGCGCTGCTGCACGCTGGCCTTCCTGGTGAACCCCTCCGGCCGCGCCAGACGCGTGGTGCCGTCGCTGTTGTCGAGCGGGATGAAGTCGCGCCGGCCCTGCATCCAGGTGTTGTTGGCGAAGCGCTCGTAGATCGTCCCCTTGAGGCGCAGCGGCGTGAAGAAGGGAATCGTCTCCTGCCCCATCCAGACGCGGCTGACCACGGTGGCATCGCTGCTGATCGAGCGCGGCTCGTTGAGATTGATCGAGTCGCTGAGACCGGTCGTGGCGTTGCTCAGCGGTCCGGCCATTCCCGGGAGCAACGGATTGCGGATGCGCGGCAGCAGCGGAAAGAGAAATGCGCCGATGACCAGCGCGCCGAACACGTAGAACGACGCCGCGCGGCCCGAAGGCGCCTCGGGAGCGGAGATCGCGGTCATCATCGCTGTCTCGTCATGGCTGAGGTGCATCAGCTGCCGCAGCAGCGTGAATCCGAAAAGGATCACGAACGGCAGGATGGCGATGTGCGTGGAGGTGGCCACGCTGGCGGTAAAGATCAGCGACGCCGTGAGCAATCGCTGCGCGGCGTTGCGCGTGCGCACCGATTCGATCGGCTGATACGCGGCGATGAAGAGCACGAGATGCGTCGATGCGGCGATGGCGCTGCGCGAGATCATCGCCGCATCAATGATGTAGAACGGGATGTAGGCGATGGCCAGGCCGCGCATGAGCATCGGCGGCACCACTTCCGGCCCTTTGCCAAGCGCCACGCGCGCCGCGATCGCCAGCAGCATCACGTGAAACAACAGCACCGGTTTCGCCGAAATCGCTTGCGTCGCGTACAGCGGGATCGCCGCGAGCATGGTCAGGAAGAGGAGCTCGAGGCTGTGCCGGCGAGAGTCGGGAATCGGGAGCCGGGTGTCGGAGATCGCTGCTGCCGTTGCGGTCATGCTCCGACTCCTGACGCTCGATCCTCGATTCCCCCCACCGTAAAGATCACGCTGTCCCGATCCACCGTCTGCGCCACCGGCTCGTGCGTCGCTTCCAGCAGTGCCAGGGCGCGGAACATTGCGGCGTTGCCGTCGTGGCCCGAGCGAAGCGTGACGTGCGGGACGGAGAACGCGATCTCCAACCCGCGGCGAAGTGCGTCATCGAGAAACGTGGCTGCTTCGCTGATCATCTCCTCGAAACTCTCCTCGCTCACATTCGCCGGCCGGAAGGGATCGACGACGATGTGAATCGAGCGGCCGACCTCGACCTCGGTCTGCTTGATGATCCAGCGCCCGAGAGATGCGGATTTCTTCCAGTGAACGCGGCGGAGCGAATCGCCGCGGACGTAATCGCGGAACGAGTGGATCTCCGTGCCGCCGCCGATGCGATTCGAGGTGTCGACCTCGCCTTCTACGAGGCGGAATCGATCGCGGGCGACGCCTTCGTCGAGCAGGCGCGGAAAAACGACCACGTCACCGTCCAGCCGAGGACGCCGCTTCTTGAGGAAAAACCCGAACGGATAGCGCGTGTAGAGATCGATGCGGCTCAGGTGCACCAGGCCGCGGCGGCGGAAGCGGAACATCGCGTGCACGACGATCTCGCCGCGGCGCTCGATCAGCGGGATGCACAGCGGCGCATCGAGATCGTCCGAGGTCACGATCACATCGCGCACATTCCAGATCGGCGAGCGATTGATGATGCGCAGCCGCCCGTGCGCCGGCCGCATCGCCCACGCCTCCTCGACGCCATCGAGCTCCACCACCAGATGCTTCAGCCCTCCCTTCGACGCGATGCCCGAAAGAAGCAGGCAACCGAGCATGAACGAGAGCCCGATGTAGAGCGAATTGTTGCCGGTGTTGATGGCGGCGAAGCCGATGACCACCGTGAAGATGACGAACGCCGTGCCGATGCGCGTCAGCCGGACCACGCCGTTGAATTGCCAGGAGGTTGGTGTCACGAGGCTATCAATGTTGGGCATGGACTGGGGATTCCTGGTTGCCGGGATGCTGCGTTGTTTGGTCTCGGGTCGCGCGGTTACGAGGTCTCGCGGCTTTCGGTCGATTGACTTCGCCGCGCGACTCCGAAACCGCGAGACCGCGCAACCAGGTCGCCCAGTAACTTAGCAACTCTGCAACCGAGCAACCCAACTCAATCGCTACACTTCTTGCATGACTTCCCGCTTCGTTCTCGTCTCCGCCATCGCTGCCGCTCTTGCCTGCTCGCGGGCCTCGGGGCAAATGCCCGGCGTCGTCTCTCAGGCGAACGATCCGCTGCTGCAGCATCATGAGATTCGCATCGATCAATTGCCGAAACCGTTCGCCACGCAATCGGCCGGAAATCCGCCATCGGTTCGCGCCCAGCCCGCCAATGCGACGCTCCATCTGCCGCCCGGGTTCCACATCTCGCTTTTCGCCGAGAAGGTCGGCGACCCGCGGGCGATGCTGCAGGCGCCGAACGGCGATGTGATCCTCTCCGAGCCGGGCGAGGGAAAAGTCACCATCCTCCGCGACGCAAACCACGACGGCGTGGCCGAGCAGCGCTTCACCTTTGCCAGCGGTCTCGATGAGCCGTACGGACTGGCCTTCCACGGCCCCTGGCTCTACATCGGCAATCAGAACGCCGTGGTCCGCCTTCCTTACAAGGCCGGGCAGACGGTGTCGACCGGAAAGCCGGAACAGCTGGCCTCCCTGCCGCCGGGCGGCCATTCGACGCGCGGCGTTCTGTTCAACAAAGCGGGGACGAAAATGTACGTCTCCATCGGCTCGAATTCGAACGTCAACTCCGGCGAGCCGCCCGAGCGCGCCGCCATCGTCGAATTCAATCCCGACGGCCGCGGCAAACGGATCTTCGCCGGCGGCCTGCGCAATCCCGTCGGCATGGCCTGGGAACCGGTGACCGGCGCGCTCTGGACCGTGGTCAATGAACGCGATGGTCTCGGCGACGAGCTCGTTCCCGATTACGCCACCAGCGTTCAGGCCGGCGCCTTCTATGGCTGGCCCTTTGCCTACCTCGGGCCGCACGAAGATCCGCGCCGCGCCAGCGAGCACTCGCCTCTCGTCACGAAGACGATTCCCCCCTCGGTGCTGATCCAAGCTCACTCCGCACCGCTCGGCATCGCCTTCTATCAGGGGACCATGTTCCCGCCCCAATATCGCGGCCGCGCCTTCGTGGCGCTGCACGGCTCCTGGAACCGCGCCCGCCGCACCGGTTACAAAATCATCAGCATCCCTTTCCGCAACGGCCATCCCACCGGCGGCTACGACGATTTCGTGGCCGGCTGGATGACCGACGAGACCAGCCGCACGGTCTGGGGCCGCCCGGTTGGCCTGCTGGTCCTCGCCGACGGCTCCCTTCTCATCTCCGACGATGGCGGCGGAAAGATCTGGCGGGTGACGTACGGAAAGTGATGAGTGGATGAGTCGATGAGTGGATTAGTAGATTAGGACGATGAGCTCTCCAACCTTGGTCCTAATCGACTAATCCACTAATCGACTAATCTACTAATCCACTCACCCGGCTTCTCTCTTGCACTGTAATCCCCCCGCAGCCACTCCGCATCACGGAAAGGAAAAGCAGATGCCACGCAAGGGGAAATCGGTAGTGAAGAGGGCCGGCGGCGCCATCGCACGCACGGCGAAGAGAGTCACCAGCAAGGCCCGGAAGATGACGGCCAGGCTCAAACCGCGCAAGCGTGTTGCGGCAGCACCGGCACAGCCGCCGGCGCGTCCGCGGACCGCTTCCGTCGCCGCACGTCCGAAACAGAATCAGACAGACATTCCGCTCGATCTGATCTCCGCGATGTACTCGCCGAAACAGACCAGCGGGAAAGCGTCGTTCCGCAGCAGCGGCGTCGATCAACAAAACGACCAGGAAATGCCCCTCGGCGCCGGCGATCGGTGGCAGGATGAGGATCACTTCACCAACAAGTCCGGCGACACCCGCATCGGCACGCATGGACGCAGCTACGAGCCTGGTGAAACGAGGAGATGACGATGGCAACAGCGAGTGCAGAAAAGAGCGGCAACTGCCCTTCCTGCGGACGGTCGATGGGCAGCGGGCTCGAGGATTTACTCGGCAAGCTCGGCATCAGCGACGATGTAGTCTCGAAGGTCAAGTCGTCCATTCAGAACATCGCCGTGGAGGAGTACCTCAACACCGCCCGCGACTATGTAAAGGGCGGCAGCAGGAAAGCGACCTCGTACGCGAAAGAAAACCCGTGGAAAGTCGCCGCCGGCGTGGCCGTCCTCGCCGTCGGCGTCGGATTGCTGATCACCGCTCTCAATCGCGACTGACAATTTGTCATCCTGAGCGTCGAGCGAAGGATCTCAAACTACGGTTTCTGCCCCATACAATGTCCGGATGCCGCTGGTTCCGGAGTTGAACGTCACCGACCGCACGTGCGTGGTCGGTGACGTGACCATTCACTACGTTGAGGCCGGCCGGGGGCCGCTGATCGTTCTCCTGCACGGCTTCCCCGAGTTCTGGTACTCGTGGCGGAATCAGATCCCGGCGCTGGCCGCGGCCGGTTTTCATGTCGTGGCTGTCGATCTGCGCGGATACAACGATTCCTCGAAACCGCGCGCGATCGATGCCTACCGCCTTCCCGAGCTGGCCAAAGACATCGCCGGCGTGATCACCCAGACCGGCGAGCAGCCCTGCGTCATCGCCGGTCACGACTGGGGTGGCGCCGTGGCCTGGCTCACGGCGATGCTTTATCCCGAGCTGGTAAACCGGCTGATCATCCTCAACTCCCCGCATCCCGTGGCCTATCTGCGCGAGATGCGCCGCTCCGCGCGGCAGAAGTGGCGCGCCAAGTACCAGTTGCTCTTTCATCCGCCGTGGCTGGCTGAATTCGTTCTGCGCCGCTTCCGCTACGCCGCGCTGCGCCGCGCCCTGGCCCGGCTCGGTTGCTTCACCGCCGAGGAGATCGAAAAGTATGTGGACGCGTGGATGAAACCGGGCGCGCTGACCGGCATGGCCAACTACTACCGCGCCATGCGTCACCGCAAAAAGATGCGCGGCCTGATCCGGCGCATCGACGTCCCGACGCTGATGATCTGGGGCGACCGCGATCCCTTCTTCACCGCCGAGACCCTGCGCGACTTCAGCGAATACGTGCCTGACCTCCGCATCGAGCACATCACCGACGCCGGCCACTTCGTCCAGACCGACGCGCCGGGAAGGGTGAACGAGTTGATGATCCGGTTTTTTGAGAGAAACGGGTAGCGGGCAGGAGACTAACTAATAGATCTGTGGGTCGGGCTCAGCTTTCGTATTTCGCCTGGCCCGCCACATTTGTCGCAACTGTGCCCGAAACCTCACTGCGAGGCCCGAGTCAGGGCATCCATGACCGCCGGATGCCCTGCTATCAGTCCATACAGATTGATGTCTTGCCCGCCAGCCGCGAATAGAAAATATTCGCAACCCTTATCGATGTTCGTGTGCCACGTAGTCACCACATCCAATCGGTTGGAATCCTCAACCAGCCGGTCTAAACAATCGTGCAAGAGCTCCGCCTCGAAGCCCAGACAGCAAAACTCCTTACACCCCAATTCCAACAACAAGCCTGCCACACCTAGAACCTCATTGAGTTCTTCCTGGCAGGACGCCACTACAAGCGTTGCAAAAGGAGAAACAACGTCCCCCGCCAAAATACGGTTTGGAGCGCCTATAAGAACTTCTCGCCCTCCAAAAGTAACTATTTCTATGGCCATCTCATTGGCCTTCCCTAAGCTTCCTGATGTTCTCTCTAAATGTTCGGATCTCGGTCTCCAGATGACGAATCCTTACTTCTTGTTGAGCTTTAATCACCGACGCTGGTTGACCTTCCATGCCAGGCCGCACAGTGGGATTCGCTTTGAATTCTGCGAGTCTTTGCTCGTGCTCAGCAATTCTCTCCTCAAGCGACCGAATTCCTTTCTGAGCCTCTCTTGACAACTCCTTGGCGGCTTCCTGCCCTGCAGCTGGAACCAACGCCTCTCCTCGCTCAGTTGTGCTGACGGTCGCCGACTCCTCGGAAGAAGCAGGTGAAGTAGCGAACATTGCTGTGAGAATCTCATGGTCGAGTTGCACTTGGCCAAGCTTCGCTCGCTGAAGATCCCCCGTTCGTGCACCTTCGAAAATGTTACCTATCCCGGAATTCCTTGCCGAATTAATTAGCCCCTCGGTAACTAGTCCTGCGATTTGCTGACAGGTCGTGAACCACCCGCTAAGAACGCCGCATTTGCCGGTTGGATCCGTCTTATTGATGGGGTTATTGCGGACATACAAATACATGTTCCAGCTCTGAGGCTGGTTCGCATCCCAATCTCTGCCCGAATCGACAGAGAGAAAACGCCCGAAACTCGCATTGCCGTACCTGGCGTGCATGTAATCCAGCGTATGCCCATCTCCAGCCACGATATCCCGCTCATGTCCCGTGAACTTCATCGCCTCCTCGGGGGTCTCGTGCGGTGTGAGGTTTATCTCAGCGCCGAAGGGGTAGTACGCATGCTCGGCTACCTTCACGCCGTTCGCGGCCGTCACTAGACGTGGCGTGCCGAGGTGGTCGAGATGGTAATGAAGCGTGCCGTTCGGGGTGACTGTGGCCAGCAGCAAGACGTCGCGCCAGACATAGTCTTTCGCCCATTGCCAGTTCGTCATCGCCAGGTTCGGGCCCGTTTCCAGACTCGTGAATTCGCGTAGTACTTTGCCGCTGAGGTCACGCACCGTCCAAGTCCACGATGCGCCCTGCTTCACGGCGATCCGTTCGTCGTCCGCCGTGTAGAGGAACTGTCGATCGTCGCTCCCGACGGTGGCTTGGGTCATCATCCCGGTGGCGTCGTATGAATAGATGGCTCCGGGGTTACCCGCGTTGGCGGCGATGGTCTTGATGTTCCCGGCGTCGTCATAGGTGACGGCTGCGCCGTTGATCGTGGTGAGGTGGTTCGTATTCGAGTCCAGGGTGACGGGCTGAGCGCAAGTCGTCTGTCCCAGGCAATTGACCGCACCAGTGGCGCTCTTCCGGTTGCCGAAGGCGTCGTAGCTATAGTCCTCCTGAACTCCTCGGGTAACGCTACTCACGAGACGCTGCGCGGTGTCATACCGGTAGGTGTCTGCACCGATCGCCGTGACGTTCCCGGCTCCGTCGTAGGTATACGTGCCGCTCTGACCATTGTCTCCGTAGCCGGATGGTTGGGGCGTAAGGCGGCGCGGTGACGGAACGGATGGGAGAGCGACCGGCAGCATTTCGGGCGTCGCGGCAGCAGTCGTCGTCAGCGGAACCTCGGCGACCTCGCTCACCCGAGGGTCAGCGCTGAGGAGTCGAGCGCGCGAAGGCATCATGGTCACCGCAAATTGTTGCCCGGCGGAGGAGGAATTGGCCTCGATCCGGGCTCCATAAAGCGCAGCCAGCTCCTGCTTGAGCACCCCGAGATCGTCCCCTACGGTATCTTCGGAAAGGGTCACGACATAACGACCATCGATACCAGCATCGACGGATCCAGACGGTTGGAACTTCGGTCGGGTCGCGGCACCGACGGTAACAAGGCCGCTGATCAGAACAACATAGACGAGCAACGCGATTTTGATTCTCTTCATCATTTCCAACCTTTAGACCAAAAGGCGACCTCTGATGAGAGTAACGCGAAGCGAAAACTTCTACCTTCGACTCAATCTACTGCTCGACTGTCTTTCCACTCGATCCACTGCTCGTCGATCGACGAGGTGAATTCGCGGGTCGGATTCCAGCCGAGCTTGCGGCGGGTGGCGGTGCTGGAGACCTGCTGATCGATGGCCAAGGCGTCGGCGAAGGGGCCGTACTTCTCGCGGGCCACTTCGACCGGGATCGTTTCGATCACCGAGCCGCTGGCGACGCCGAGGGCGCAGCCGAGCAGCGTTTCGTTCGTATCGTCGACCGCGTGGAAGATGCCCTTCGCCTGCTGCTCGGTTACGCGGACATAGCAATCGGCGAGATCGTGGATGTTGACCATGGCCCAGCGATTGTTGCTGTCGCCGACGAGATAGACCGGCTTCTTTTGCTCCGAGGCCTCGAACCATCCGCGGCAGAGACTCTGCTTGCCGCCGTAAACGCAGCCGGGGCGCAGCACCGCGCTTCGTCCCGTCGCCAGTGCGGCCTGTTCCTGTTCCGGGCGCCAGGCCACGATCGGCAGCGGATTTGGAGGCGTCGTTTCGTCGGCGATCTCGTCAGCGGTGTTGCCGCAGACCCAGACTCCCGAGGTGTAGACGAAGAAGCCCGGCTGCGCGGTGAAGACATCAAGGGCGATGCGATTCAACGCCGGCGCGTCGGGCGTGTTGGACTGGGCGACGTGGAGGTACGCGTCATAGCCAGCGAGCGAATCGGCCAGCGACGGCAGCGACGCCAGATCGCCGGCGACGATAACGGCACCGGCGGCGCGAAGGCTGCCCGAATCGGTTTCGGGACGGACGAGCGCGGTGATCTCGTGTCCGCGGCCCATCAGCGCCGGAGCAACCGCTCCGCCGATGTAGCCTGTCGCGCCGGTCATGAAGATGCGCACTACTTTTTCTTCTCCATGGCGCGCTTGAACGCCAGAGCCATGGCGCTCTCGCCGGACTCATTGTCGCCGCGCTCTTCGGCAAACTTCACGTACTCATCGCGCTCCGCTGCGGCCTTGGCCGCCTCGTGCGAGAGCGAGATGCGCTTGCGCTGCGGGTCGATGCTCATGATGCGCACGGCCAGCTTCTCGCCCGCTTCGTGCGCGCGCGACGGATCGGCGCCCGGCGCGACGGAGATCTCGGAGTTCGGAATCAGTCCAGTGAGACCCGGCTCGATCTGGACGAAGATGCCGGGGGCGCCGCCGTGATCGACGGTTCCCTCTACCACCTTGCCGGCCGGGTAGCGCTGCGCCGCGCCTTCCCACGGATCGCGCGTGGCGATCTCGCGGAGTGAAAGCGAGAGGCGTTTCTTGGAGGGGTCGACTTCGCGAACCCAGCCGCTGACGGTGGTGCCGATGGCGATGTCGGCATCGCCCTGCTTCACGCCGAACGGAAGCTGCGAATAGTGAACGAGTCCGTCGATGCCCGGCTCGACTTCGACGAAGAGGCCGAAATCGGTGGTGCGAACGATGCGGCCGGTGAAGGCGGTGCCGGCCGGATAGCGCTCGGCGACGTCGCTCCAGGGATCGGGCTCCTGATCCTTCATCGAGAGGGAGATGCGCTTGCCGTCGTTCTCGATCTTGATGACCTTGACGCGGACTTCCTGACCGACGGTAACGACTTCCTTCGGATCGGTGACGCGGCGTCGGCTCATCTCCGAGACGTGGAGGAGGCCGTCGATCCCGCCGAGGTCGACGAAGGCGCCGAACGGGGTGATGGTCTTGATCGTGCCCGTCAACTCCGCGCCCGGCACGATGTTGCGCCGGGTCTCCTCGGCGCGCGAGGCGTTGGCTTCCTTGAGCAGCGCGGCGCGGGAGACGACGATGCGCCGGCCGTCATCGGAGAGCTCGGTGATCCGGAACTCGAACGACTGGCCGATGAACTGATCGGGATTGTCGATCTTGCCGAGGGAGATCTGCGAGAGCGGGCAGAACGCGCGCAGGCCGCCGACGCTCACATCGAAGCCGCCCTTGTTGCGGGCCGCCACTTTCCCTTCCACCGGCAGGCGGTTCTCGTACATCTGCCGGAGCAGATCGAGCGAAGCCTTGCCTTTGGCGAGTTTGCGGGAGATGCGGATGTCGGGCGAAGTCTTGACGACCGTCCCTTCGACCGTATCGCCGACGTCGAGACCATCCAACTCGTTGGCGGCCATGACCGCTTCCGAGGGACCGCCGTAGGAGACGAAGGCGTCGTCGCCGGAGATCGAGACGATCTGTCCTTTGAGCAACTCGCCCTGCTCGGGGGTCTTGAAATTCAGGCTCGCTTCAAACGCCTCGGCAAACGTTGCTTCGGCGGTTTCTCTACTCTGGGTCATGGATCGTAAAGCCTTTCAGTGGGATGGATCTCAGGACGGCGAGATCGGTTGGGCAGCGTATCTTACTCGAAAGTCGATCAGGCTGGCGACGGGGGAACGCGGCGGCCCCGGAGTCTCTTCCGTGACACTTTTTCCAGCCTCATCCGGCGCCGGAAAAAATATTTTTCCGGCCCCTTGAAAGCACGAAATCGCGGACCTAGATTAGTGATCCCTGTCGCGCCGGATGCTTCATCGCAGATGTCAACGGCGAGTCAGGTGGTTCCGGAGCGCGATGAGTGCCGGAACTGCCATGCGGATGTTTCTTTGCAGCTGTTAACGCGTGGCGAACGGTTGCGACGGGCAAAGGACGCCGTGACCAACGTCGGTTCGAATGCCCCCTGGTGGCTGTTAACGGATCGAGAACGGGCTCGCGAGATCAGGGATCGCGGGCCTTTTACTTTTCCCGCCATCTTCGATCCGGTGGGAGATCTTCCGCCAGATCCGCTCGCCCGCCGGCGTCGACGTCATCCGCCGTGCGATTTCCTCCAGCGTGATCGGCGTTTCCTGCATCGCCTTCAGGCCGTTCGTATCGGCGATCTTCGACGCTCCCTGCATCTCCAGCATGAGCGGACGCCGGCTCTGGTCGACGTGCAGCGTCACGCCCGCTTCCAGCGGCTCGTTGCCCGTGCAATCGAACGACTCCCCCAGATCGAACGACAGGGCGTCCGTGTGAGAGTCAAAGAAATACTTCATGCATTTTAGAGGGACGCACGAAGCGCGATTCCCCCTCTGCTACGATGCCCGGACCGATGACTACCCGCATCTATCTCGTGCGCCATGGGGAGACCGAACTGACTGCCGAAGATCGCTTCGCTGGTGCCATCGACGTGCTCCTCTCGGACGAAGGACGTGAGCAGGCGCGGCTGCTCGGCAGACGGCTGGAAACGGAGCCGCTCAGCGCCGCCTTTGCCAGCCCGATGACCCGGACGATGGATACCGCCAGCCTGATCGCTGCGCCGCACGGCCTCGAAGTGACGCCGGTCGACGGCCTGCGCGAGATCGCCCACGGACGTTGGGAACGGAAGACCCGTGCCGAGGTCGAGCAGGAGTTCCCCGACGAATACGCGCGATATGAAACCGACCCCTTCTCGTTTGCGCCGACCGGCGGCGAGAGCGGGTTGTCGGTGACGGCGCGCGCCCTCCCCGCGCTGCTGAAGATCGTCGAAGAGCACACAGGCCAGCGGATTCTGGTGGTCTCGCACAAGGCCACGATCCGCCTGCTTCTGAGCTCACTCATCGGATTCGATCCGCGCAAGTACCGCGACCGCCTCGACCAGAGTCCCTGCGCCCTCAACATCCTCGACTTCAAAGACATCACCTACCCGCGCCTGACGCTGTTCAACGACACCTCGCACTACTGCGGCGATGTGCCCGAGGTGCCGAAGGGGAGGCTGTCGAAGGTGTGGGGGGAGAAGAAGTAGCTGCTTAGTTGCTGCGAGGAGCATTCGGATGCAATGCTTCCGGATCGAGTGGCTCTGTCAGCTCATCCTCGTCTTCGCGAACCGCCTCCGCGGCCATCTCGGACAAAAGGTCGGGCGAGCGTGCGAACAAGTCGTCCCACCTGCGTTCGGATTCGAGCTCAGCAAGAATCCAAGCGCCGACGGCTTCCTGTTCATCCTCCGGCAATTGGGATGCCTCGGCCACCGCTCGTTGAAGCAGCTTTCCCATGACCCGGTCATTTTACCTTCGAAGTCCCAACTGAGAGGGAACCATCCACTACGTGCTCGTCAAAAAAAACGCAGGCCGGCTTTCGCCGGGCCTGCGTGCAATCCGAACCGCGGGTGCTGATCGTCTAGTGGTGGTGGCCGCCACCGTGACCGACGTGACCGCGGAAACCGCCACGGAACCCGCCGAAGTAGCCGAAGCCGAGTCCGATGGAGAGGCTCGGGCGGTACCAGAACGGATCGTAACCGTAGTAGTACGGGTCGTAATAGTACGGAGTGGAAACGACCACGCGCGTACCGGAATAGCCGCGATCGCGATAGTTCCGACGCGCATCGGCGGCGTCGACCACCGCTTTGACCACCGCCTTCGGAACGTTGGCGTCGGTCATGGCGATGATGTCGTCACCGGTGACGACGATCTTGGCGTCCGTCTTTTCGATGTAAGCGAGGATGGTTTCCTCGGGCACCCCGGCTTTGGACATCCGGATCACTTCATCGACAGCGTTCCGCTGGACAGCGAACAGCGGCGCGGCAGCAAGGAGCAGAAACAGTGCGGCGACTGCATGGATCATTGTTTTTTTCATCTGATGGTCCCTCCGGGATTGAAGTGCAACGCGCGAGTACATGCGACGGCTGAGCCAGTCCTTTTCTTCCCTTCGAAGAGAGAAGCGGATGTGCCAGGATCGTTGCATACTCCTCCGGTGAGGACAGAGCGTCCCTGAAAACGGGCATCCAAACGGGCGGGAAAATCGCGTAGGCTGTACGGATGCTCAGACGTTTATTTGCGGTAATGATCTCGCTCATCCTCGCGGCCAGCGCCCACGCGCAGTGGTCGCAGTTCGGCGGTAACTCCCGGCACACCAGCACTTCTGCCGTATTCGCCCAGCCATTGGCGCGCGTGCTGGCCGACGTCATCCACGATCCGCTCGTTCCGCTCGAGCTCATCGACGGCTCCGGCAATCTCTACGTTCACTACGGCTCGCCGCTGCTCGATGGTGACGACGTTTTCATGCCCTTCAAAGCACCGGCGACTAACGGCATCCTCTGGAGCATCCATCGCCTTCACTGGGAAAACGGCAATCTCGTCGAGAAGTGGGCCGCTCCGACCGACTGGCAGCCGGTGCCTCCGAAACCCAGCCTCTGGGAACCGGCGTTTCAGCCGGTGCTATCGAGTGGCTTTATCTGGGCGCCCGCAACCGGCGGAACGCTGCTGCAGATCGACAGGAACACCGGCAACATCGTCAAACGGATCAATCCCTTCCAGACCATCGACTCTCTGACCTTCGTTTCCGGTCCGCCCGCGGTCGACGCTTCCGGCAACATTCTCTATACCGCGTTCCGGATGCAGGGCTCGGCGCCGTGGCTGAGCGACATCGCCGGCGCGTGGCTCGTGCGCGTGACACCGGCCGGCGCGACCGCGCTCGTGCCGTTCACCACGCTCATGCCCGATGCGCCGAAGCCGGACGATCTCTGCAAGAGCGCGTTCCAACTCGGGTCCTCACAGATCCCGCCGTCTCCGACCGCGGTGCCGCCTCAGATCCCATGCGGTTCGCAGCGTCCAGGATTGAACGTCGCACCCGCCATCGCGCCGGACGGCACGATCTATCTGATGAGCCGCGCCCACCTCAACGATTACTGGAGCTACCTCGTCGCGGTAAATCCCGACCTCACGCCGAAGTGGACCCGCTCGCTGCGCAATCGCTTCCATGACGGCTGCAACATCCTGCTCCCGCCAAATGGAACCGTAGGCGGATGTCCCGCTGGAACGGCAACGGGCGTCGACCCCTGGACCAACGAAGATGGATCCGGCCGGGTACTCGATCTCTCCACCGCATCTCCGGTCGTGGCGCCGGATGGCTCGATCATCTACGGCGCCTACTCGCTCTACAACCTCGACCAGGGTCACCTGATGCATTTCAGCGCCGGCGGTGACTACCTCGGCTCTTATCCGTTCGGATGGGATACGACGCCGGCGATCTGGCAGCACAACGGGACGTACTCGATCGTGACGAAGGAGAATCACTACGATTTCACCTACCGCACCGATCCCGGCGATTTCGTGACGCAGCTCGACCCGCAGTTCCACGTCGAGTGGCAGTACCGCAACCCATCCCGAATCGCCTGCTTCGAAGGAGATTGCGAAGAGGAAGACGAAGGATTCGAGTGGTGCGTCAACGCGCCGGTCATCGATCCCTCCGGCACGGTCTACGTGAATGCCGAGGATGGGCACATTTACGCGGTCGGCCAGGGCGGCGTTCTCCTCGACCGGCTTGCCCTCGGCGGGCCGCTCGGCGCGGCCTACACGCCGCTGGCAATCGATGCGCAGGGCCGCGTCTACGCGCAGGAAGCGGGACATCTTTACGCGGTGGGCGGAACGTTCGCGCGGAGGCGCGCCAGCAAGTAGGGAAACAGAATAGAGATCCAGCCGGAGGTGTTGGCGGAAACGGTCCTGTTGCAACTTTCGCAGCGCAAATCCGTTCAACCCAACACAGTCCAATCGCCCGGACTGAATGTCTGTCTGGAGTGAAGTTACATGACTGCTGGCCCTCTGTCCTCCATCAACAAGCCGAAACGTTCGCGCAAGAAGCTCTACTGGATCATCGGCATCCTCATCGTCATCGTCGGCGCGGTGGTCGCCTCCGCGATGGCGAAGAAGCGCGAGAAGCCGATCCTGGTGACGACCGATAAGGCGTTCCGGAAGACGATCACGCAGCTGGTCACGGCCACCGGCAAGATCCAGCCGGAGATCGAGGTCAAGATTTCCCCCGAGGTCTCGGGCGAGATCATCGAGCTGCCGGTCAAGGAAGGACAGATCGTGCACAAGGGGCAGCTCCTTCTGCGCATCAAGCCGGACACGTACCGGGCGCAGGTCGAAGAGCAGCAGGCCGCGCTGAGCAGCGCGCGCGCCACGAGCCTGACCCAGAAGGCCCAGCTCGCGAAGGCGGAGGCCGACTACAAACGCGCGCAGAACCTCTTCGCATCGCGGCTCATCCCCGAGTCCGACCGCAAGACCGCGCAGACGAACTACGAGATCGCGCAATCGGCAGTCAACGCTTCCGTTTTCGACATCCAGCGCGCGGAAGGCGCATTGCGCACGATCGATCAGGCGCTTTCGAAGACCACCATCGTTTCTCCGACCGACGGCTCCATCAGCTCTCTCACCAGCCGCCTCGGCGAGCGCGTCGTCGGCACCAGCCAGTTCGCCGGAACGGAAGTCATGCGCATTGCTGACCTCAGCAACATGGAGGCGCGCGTCAACGTCAACGAAAACGACATCGTCAACGTGAAGATCGGCGACGTGGCCCGCATCAGTGTCGACGCCTATCCGGACCGCAAGATCGCCGGCGTCGTGCGCGAGATCGCCAGCACGGCCACGACGAACAACGCCGGCACCCAGGAACAGGTCACGAATTTCGAAGTGAAGATCAGCGTGTCGGACAAGACGGTGCGGCTGCGCCCCGGCATGAGCACGACCGCCGACATCGAGACCGACACGGTCAAAGACGTCATCGCCGTCCCGATCCAGAGCGTCACCGTCCGCGCCACCGACAGCAAACTCTCCCCCGAGGAGCGCGAGAAACAGACCGCGCAAAGCGTGGCCAAGGACGACGACAACAAAGCCGAGGTCTCCAACCAGACGCTCGAGAAACAGAAAGAGCGCGAGCAGCGCGAAAAGCTGGAGCGCGTGGTCTTCATCAAGAAAGGCGACGTCGTGCACCAGCAGAAAGTGGAGACCGGCATCGCCGACACGAACTTCATCGAGATCAAGAGCGGCATCAAACCGGGCGACGAAGTCGTCTCCGGCAGCTACACCGCCATCAGCCGCAGGCTGAAGGATGGAGCGAAGGTGGCAATCGAGAAGGCGAAGACGTAGTGAGGTTGCGAGGTCTCGCGGTTTGCGGGGTCTCGCGGTACAAGGTTGCTGAGTAGTCAGCACCCACGACCTAGCAACTCAGCAACCTAGCAACCAGCAACTCAGCAACCACTCCGCGACCCCGAGACCCCGCAACCGCGAGACCGCACATGCGAGACATCCTCATCGAGCTCACCGAAAGTTTCCGCATCGCCTTTGGACAGATCCGGGCGCACAAGATGCGCTCGATCCTCACGGCCCTCGGCGTGATCATCGGCATCATCGCCGTCACGCTGATGGGATCGGCCATCGGCGGCATCGAGATCGGCTTCGAGCGTAGCCTCTCGGTCATCGGAGACGACATCCTCTACGTCGAGAAGTGGCCGTGGCACAACGTCGACGACTGGTGGAACTACCGCAATCGCCGCCGGATCGAGCCGCAGTTCGCCGATCAGCTGAAGAAGCTCATCGCCGCAACGCCCAACTCGCAGCTGATCACGGCCGTGCCGACGCTGAACACCAACCGCAGCGTCAAGTACGGCGACAACGAAGTCTCGGGAGTCTTCACGCAGGGGACGACGGACGAGTTCCTGGTGACGTCGACCTCACAGTTCAAGGAAGGCCGCTTCTTCACCGGCATCGAGTCGCGCGGTGCACGGAACGTCTGCGTCCTCGGCTACGACGTCGCCGACGCGCTCTTTCCGAAGCAGTCGGCGCTCGACAAGACCGTGATGATCGGCGGCAGTCCGTTCCGCGTCATCGGCGTCTACGCCAAGATGGGTACGTTCCTCGGCCTGTTCAGCTTCGACACGCAGGTGGTCGTGCCGATGTCGGCGTTCATGAAGGCCTTCAGCTCGCGGCTCGATACCTCGATCCGGGTCAAGGTGAAGGACAAGAATCGCATGGCCGCGGCGCGCGATGAGCTGACCGGCGACATGCGCCGCGTTCGCGGCCTGCGGCCCGAGCAGAAAGACGACTTCGAGCTCAACGCCCAGGAAGGGCTGCGCAGCACCATCGAGCCGGTCAAGGCCGGTATCGCCGTCGCCGGACTCTTCGTCACCGGACTGGCCCTCTTCGTCGGCGCCATCGGCATCATGAACATCACCTACGTGAGCGTGAAAGAGCGGACCCGTGAGATCGGCACGCGCAAAGCGGTGGGCGCGCGGCGGCGCACGATCTTGATGCAGTTCCTGGTCGAGGCGGTCTGCATCTGCCTGATCGGCGGCGCCACCGGCCTGGTGCTCTCGTTCGCCCTGACCACCGGCGTGGCCGCGGCCTTCCCCTCCTTCCCGATGCAGTTCTCGACCGGACTGGTGATCGTCGGGATGATCGTCTCGACCCTGACCGGCATTCTCTCCGGCTTCGCCCCGGCGCTCTCGGCGTCGCGGCTGGATCCGATCGAAGCACTGAGGTACGAGTAAGTGTTCCTGGCCGAAATCTTCCGGATGGCCCTGAGCTCGTTGCGGACGAACAAGCTTCGTTCCGCGCTGACGATCCTCGGCGTGGCCATCGGCGTCTTTTCCGTCATCGGAGTCATGACCGCACTCAGCGTGATCCAGGGCTCGATCGAGTCCGGCCTCAGCTTCCTCGGCAGCAACATCTTTCAGTTCGCCAAGTACCCGGTCATCAACTCGCGCGATCCCGAGGAGAAGTTCGCCAACCGCCGGAACATCTCTCTCGACCAGGCCAACGAGTTCAAACGTCTCATGGGCGGCGAGGCCAACGCCATCGCCATGAAGGTCTTCGACGGCGGCAAAACCGTCTCCTACGGCAACGTCACGCTGCAGGGCCGTACCATCGTGGGAACGAATGAATACTTCCTGGCGGCGAACAGCTACGCCATCGGCTACGGCCGCAACATCTCGCCGGACGACGTCGAGCTCGGGCGCCCGGTGACGGTCGTCGGCGCAAGCATCCGCAAGAAGCTTTTCCCCAACCAGTCGCCGCTCGGCAAGTTCATCAAGGTCAACTCGAAGCCGTACATGATCATCGGTGTGCTCGAGGAGAAAGGCTCGTCGTTCGGCAACAGCCAGGACGACCTGGTGCTGGTGCCGCTCACCAAATTCTTTTCCGACTTCGGCCACGAACATCGCACCATCAACCTGGCCATTCAGTCGACGTCGCAAGCCACGTACAACGACACGCTCGACAAAGCGATCGGCGCCATGCGCACCGCCCGCGGTCTGAAGCTCGGCGAGCCAAACGATTTCGAGATCTACTCCAACGACACGCTCGTCACCGCTTTCGCGCAGGTGGCGGACACGGTGCGCGTCGGCGCATTCGTCGTCAGCGTGATCGCGCTGCTCGCGGCCGGCATCGGGATCATGAACATCATGCTGGTCAGCGTCACCGAGCGAACGCGCGAGATCGGCGTGCGCAAGGCGATCGGCGCGCGCCGTTACGACATCATCAAGCAGTTCCTGATCGAGGCCGTGCTCCTCTCCGAGCTCGGCGGACTGGCCGGAATCCTCTCCGGCGTCCTGGGAGGGAACGGCGTCGCCATCTTCTTCGACATGACCATGGTCTTTCCGTGGTTCTGGGCGATCACCGGACTGGTGGTCTGCTCCGTCATCGGAATCGGATTCGGATCCTACCCGGCGTGGAAAGCGGCGTCGTTGCACCCCATCGAAGCGCTTCGCTACGAATAACTCCGCGAGACCTGCGGAGTTCGGCAGCGTGATTTCGGTCACAGTTAAACTTTTTTGGCCGCCCCATATATACACATCGCCCGCCCGAGCGCATAATGCGCTGTCCGAAAAACTTGGAGGTCTATATGAAACGTGCGGCCTTGTGCCTGCTTAGTCTTTTTATTTTCCTTCCCGCAGTGGTGTTCGCCGATTCGCTCGATTCGATGACGCCCACGTCGTTCTATTCGTTCGAGTTCGAACAGAATGCGACCTTGCACGGAGTCGACCTGTTCGGCGATTTCTTCGGTGGCACTGATCCCGACCACATCCTGTTGAGCACCGAGATCCGCGTGGAGGGGCCGGCCGGGACGTTCCAGTTCGGCATCAGCGGCGGCTCTCGTCAGCTCAACACGCTCACCGACACGATCTTCATGGCCATCCCGGACGACACGCTGCTCGTCGAGGGACATTACTCGGTGACCGTCATCGCGCATGACGACACCGGCGATCGCGAGATTGGCCCCCTCTTCTACGACGTCATTCCGCGCCCGGTGCAGCAGAATCCTCTGCTGGCCATCCCGGAGAACGTCTTCGCCGAAGCAACCAGCGCGGCCGGCGCGAACGTTACGTTCGAAGTCAGCGGCACCAGCTTCGTCGACCCCGCACCGGTGATCACCTGCGATCACAATTCGGGCGATCTCTTCCCGCTTGGTGAGACCACCGTCCACTGCACCGCGACCGACAGCTTCGGCAGCGCGTCGGGAAGCTTCATCGTCTTCGTCCACGACAGCGGAGGGCCGACGGTCACCGTCCCGGCCGACATCGTCACCAGCAATCCGGTGGTGACCTACACCGTTTCGGCGACCGACGTCATCGACGGACCGGTGACCGTTGAATGCAATCCGCACTCAGGAGAAACGTTCGACCTCGGCACGACCGTCGTGCAGTGCGTCGCCTACGACTCCCAGGGCAATCCCGGCTACGGAACCTTCAACGTGACCGTGTCCAACGGACCCGTGCTCACGCTGCCCGCGGACATCACCGCCGAGGCCACCAGCGCCGCCGGCGCGGCAGTCTCGTTTACCGTGACGGCAACCGATAACGCCACGGTCGTCTGCACGCCGCCGTCCGGCTCCGTCTTCCCGCTCGGCACGACGACGGTCAACTGCACCGCCACCGCGTCGACCGGCACGGCCAGCGGCAGCTTCCACGTGACGGTGGTCGATACGACGCCCCCGACGATCGTTTCGATCACGGCGTCGCCGAACAATCTCTGGCCGCCGAATCACAAGATGGCCGACGTGACCTTGACCGTGATCGCCACCGATCTGGTCGATCCGGCGCCGACGTCACACATCGTCTCGGTTTCGTCGAACCAGGCGGATAACAGCAACGGCGACGGCAACACGACGACCGACTTCATCATCACCGGCCCGTTGACGCTGCAGCTCCGCGCCGAGCGTGACGACAATTCCGATCGCGTCTACACGATCACGATCGCCACCAGCGACTCGACCGGCAACACCGCCAGCGGTACCGTCACCGTCACGGTGTCCCAGACCTCCTCATCGCAGGGCGCGTCGTCCGGCACCAGCACGCCGGGCCGCGGCCACGCCGTCAGACCGTAGACCTTTCAAGCGCAGCGCGGCCGGAGCAATCCGGCCGCGCTGCATGGTCCGGTCCCCCTCAGAACGCGCGCTTGTAGGTGAAGACGAAGGCCTTCGGCACGCAGTTGCGAATCGGCGGCGCGAACCGGGCCTCACGAATTTCCCGCTCCGCCAGGAACGCCAGCGAGTCGTCGTGCGTGTCGTTCGAGACCACCCGCGTCGATGTGACGATGCCGCGCGCGTCGACGTTCGCTTCGACGACGACCATCCCGTGCGGCCCGCGATCTGCGAATGCCGGCTTCGGCGTGGTGACGAACGCATAATCGCTGTCCGGCTGGCAGCCGCCGCGGCGCGGACGGGCGGCAGCGCCCTCGCGAACGACCAGTTGCGATGAGACCCAGCCGCTGCTGCCGTCAGTGAGTTTCACGCGCAGCCAGTCGCCGGCGTCGTCGATCAGCGTCAGCCGCTCCCCTCGGCGCACATGCCCGATGATTTCCGCCGAGGTCGACGCCTCGCGCCGCACGTTGAGCGTGCTGACGTTGACGCGCACCGTGCCGATGGCGTGATCCTGAGGAGTCGCCGGCGCGGGCGACGGTGCAACGGGCTGCGGCTCGGGAGCAGGCGCCGGCGCGGGCGAATTGCCGCCGCAATTCCCAAGCAGAAGAAAAACTGCAGCAACCGCGAGTCGATTCTTCACGATGACAGCCGCTTCGCCAGCGCGTAGAGAAACTGCACGCTTTCATAGAACGAGTCGATGCGAACCCGCTCGTCTTTGCCGTGCGCCCGGCTGTCGCTCAGCTCTCCGAAAAGACCGGAAACGCCGTACGTGGGAATGCCGGCGTTGCGGAGATAGAGACCGTCGCTGGCGCCGGCCGCCATCAGCGGCATGACCGGCGTTCCCGGCCAAAACTCGTTCGTGATGTCGGCGATCGGCTTCATCACCGCCGGCGTCAGCGGCGACGGCGCGCTCGGCTTCGGCTTGTCGATCCAGCTGATCTCGATGCCGGGATCGTCGAGCACTTTGGCAATCGTCTCGCGCACGGCATCGGCCGGCTCGCCCGGCAGCACGCGGCAGTTGATCGTCGCCTTGGCCATTTGCGGCAGGGCATTGTCCGCGTGCCCCCCTTCGAGCCGCGTGGCCACGCAGGTGGTGCGCAGCTGCTTGTTGTACGCCGGCGTTTCGGAGAGCCGCGCCGCTGCCGCCGCGTCACCGGTGGTCACCGCCTTCATGTCCACGGCGATCGGTCCCTCCTCGATCGCCGCCATGCGCTCGAAGTACGCGCGCGTCACCTCGTTGAGCACGACCGGGAACTGGTACTTCTCCAGCCGTACCAATCCGTTGGCAAGCTGATAGATGGCGTTGTCCTTGCGCGGCGCGGAGCTGTGGCCGCCTTTGTTGTGCGTCTCCAGGCCGAAGGTGACATAGACCTTCTCGCTGGCGCCGACGCCGTTGTAGAGCCGCCGGCCATCCTTGAGCCGCCCCGAGCCACCTTCATTGAGGGCGTACGCGGCATCGATGAGATCGCGATGCTCCTTGAGCAGCCAGGCCACGCCGTTGAACTCGCCGCCGGTTTCTTCGTCCGAGGTCAGCGCCACGATGATGTCGCGCTTCGGAACGAACCCTTCCTGTTTGAATCGAATCAGAGTGGCGATCCAGATCGCCGCCATGGCCTTGTCGTCGCTCGTTCCCCGGCCGTAGTAGTAGCCATCCTGCTCCGTCAGAACGAACGGATCCATCGACCAGTCCTCGCGCTTGGCCTCGACGACGTCGAGATGCGCCAGCAGCAGCAGCGGCTTCTCCTTCCCTGTCCCATGGAGCCGCGCCACGAGATTCCCCTTCTTCGGATTGGCCGGAACGAGCACCCGCACATCCGCCGCCGGAAACCCCGCCGCCTTCAACCGCGCCGCCATCGCCTCGGCCGCAACCGTGTTGCTGCCCACCGAGTTGGTGGTGTTGATCTCGACAAGCTGCTTGTAGATGTCAAACGCCAACTGCTTCGTCTTCGCATCAAGCGCCGGCGGCGCGGCGACGGAGGAGGTGACGACGAGTAGCGAGAGGATGAGGAGCCGTTTCATGGGCGCGGATTGTAGGGCATCGCTCGCCGCCCGATGGCCTGACCCGCAGCGCGGCTGAAGTTCTTCGCTCTATACAGTGTCGAGGTCGAGGGGTAAGAGTTTTGCTTCCGTGTCACTCCTATCATCAGAGATCGCGTTTTTCGGCCTGATCGCGCGGAATGCCGCGCAAGGAGACTCCATGAGACGGGGTGTGAAGTGCTGGGCGCTTGTCGTCTATTTCGTTGTGCTGCTCACTGTCGCCGGCACCCTCGGTGCCGCGAACCGACCGAAATTCCAGCCCTCGGAGTCTGGTGGCTTGGGTATCGGTCGCTACGTCGTGACGCTGGCCGAAGATACGGTAGCGGACGATCTTGGGGCGCTCAAGCGCGAATTAGCCCTCCTCTACGGAGCCCGGCTCGAGGCCAATACGCCGGCTGGCCCCCAACAATTCACGGTGACCATGATCCCGTCGCGGGCGCGACTCTTCAGCGCTGATCCTCGGGTGAGCGAGGTCGTCGAGGTTCCGCTGACGACGACTGCTGACGTGTCACCCGAAACGCCGGCGGTTGGTCTCCCTTCCGCTCCATCGCCGCGCCGCCTCACGCCCCAACCATCCGGCTTCGGCGACAACGGGCAGAGCGGCACGTACACCTACGATGGAGCCGGCAACATCACGGCGATCGGCGCGGACACGTACCAATATGACACCGCACAGCGTCTGGTGAGTAGCGTTACCCGAGGAGTACAGGAGGACTACAGCTACGACGCGTTCGGCAACCGGAAGAGCGCCACAGGGGCGGTCAATTGCCTCGGACAGACGACCTGTGCCCAGACCGTGACCGTGGACTCAAATACAAGCCACCTCACGACGATCAACGGCGCGGCTGTCACCTACGACGACGCGGGAAACATCAAAACAGTCGCCGCCACTTCAGGCAACCCCGGAGCCACCTACACGTACGACGGGGCTGGGATGATGACCGAAGCCACCGTCGGAAGCGACGACCGGCAATTCCTCTATACGGCGGACGATGAACGGATCGCCGTAAAACAAGGCGCATCGTGGACCTGGACGGTTCGCGACCTGAGCGGCAAGGTGGTGCGCGAGTTCACGAGCCTCGAGACTGGCCCGAACCTGGCGATGATGAACTGGCAATGGGTGAAGGACTACGTGTGGCGCAGCGGATTGCTGCTAGCCACAGCCACTCCGACCGGTACCCTTCACTATCATCTGGACCACCTCGGGACGCCTCGTTTGGTCACGGACGCAAACGGCGTCAAGGTTGCCGAGTATGCGTACTACCCATTCGGCGCCGAGATCAACCTCACGCCGCACGAGACTCCCGAGGAGGCGATAAGGTTCACCGGGCACGAGAGGGATATCGTGGCGGGCGATGGGCATACTCTGGATTACATGCACGCTAGGTACGACAACCCGAGTTTGGGCCGCTTCCTATCCGTTGATCCGGTGATGCCAAGCGAGGCGATGCGGGCGCCGCAGCTTTGGAACCGCTACGCATACGTCGGCAACAATCCGATCAACCGAGTCGATCCGACGGGGAAGATCCTTGAGTTCTTCGGAAGCGTGGACGATCTGAATAAAGTGAAGACGATCGCGAACAGCGGCCTGCATGGATATCAGATGAACATCACCAACGGCGTTGCGTCTCTCTCGAAGGTGACGGCGTCGGGTAAAGAGACGAAGGAGCAGAAGGCGCTCCGTGAATCGCTGCAGAGAGTCATAGGGGATAAGGGAACGACGGCGATTGGCGTCGCTTCGCACGGACAGAACGTCGTCATAGGCAGCTTCAATCTGCGAACCATCGATCCTGGTGACATGGCGAAGTTCGGAAGCAGTCAGCCAAACGCGGCTTCAACCTTCGGCCACGAAGTGATGGAGCAATACGCGGGACAAGTGCTGGGTATGTCGTCATATGGTGCGGCGCATGCGTGGGCTATCCAGCAGGAGAACACGTTCACAGGCTGGACGCGTGGGAATCAAACATCGCCAGCGCTTCAGCCAAACGGAATGATCGGTGTCGATGTCTTTTATAGCCGAGGGAAGCAAACAATCGATGTGCGCGTGACGGTTGATCCGAAAACAGCAGACGTCACCTCCGTCACAAGAACACCTGTCCCATGAACAGCGGCCGAGTACTTCTCATGATCGCGGCAATCTGCGCGACCGCTGCATGTACGAGCGCTGAGCGCAGTGAGAGAGCCGCGATGTTGAACGATCGTGCAAAACAGACCTGGCAGCAGAACATGACGATCGTCGATCGCAGCGTTGAATTCTGGAAGAAAAAGCAACCAGGTACCGCACCGTACGGATCAGAGGAGCTGACGAATGCAATCGACTTCTTCGAAACGCTCACGCAGATCAGAGGGGCAAACTTAAGCTTCATCGGGCCGATACCTGACGAGCAACTTGAAAAGGCCAGTATCGAGTGGAAAAAGTGGTACGCGGTTCATTGCAGGCGCCTGACGTACGACGCTTGGAAACGGCGTGTGATCATCAGGGACTGAGTTACACGCTCGGTCAACCCACGCCGTGACGAGGAATGGATGACGCGGACACAGATCAAGACTCTCACAACGTCCGCCCCACCGCCGGGACGATGATCCTTAACTCATCCATCAGCCTCGCGAACTGATCGGGATACAGCGACTGCGGACCGTCGCATACTGCCTTCTCCGGCTCGTGGTGCACTTCGATCAGAACTCCATCCGCCCCCGCCGCGACGATGGCGCGGGCTAACGGCATCACTTTGTCCCGCCGGCCGACGGCGTGCGAAGGATCCGCGATGATCGGGAGGTGGGAGAGTTTGTTGATGACCGGGATGGCGGAGATGTCGAGCGTGTTGCGCGTGTACGTTTCGAACGTGCGGATGCCGCGCTCGCAGAGGATGACGTCGTAGTTGCCGCCGGCCAGGATGTATTCCGAGGCCAGCAGCCATTCCTGAATGGTGGCGGACATGCCGCGCTTGAGCAGGATCGGCTTGCGGATCTGGCCGAGGGCCGAGAGCAGGTTGTAGTTCTGCATGTTGCGCGCGCCGACCTGGAGGATGTCCACATACTCCAGCATCCCTTCGATCTGCCCGATCTCCATCACCTCGGAAATCGTGGCCATGTTGTTCTCGTCGCCGGCGGCCCGGAGCAGTTTCAATCCTTCCACGCCCATGCCCTGGAACGCATACGGCGACGTGCGCGGCTTGTAGGCGCCGCCGCGCAGCACGCGCGCGCCGGCGCGGGCAACGCGGCGGGCGGTCTCGAAAAGCTGCCGCTCGTTCTCGATCGTGCACGGGCCAGCCATGACCACCACGTCACTTCCACCGATGGCAATGCCGCGCGTCTTGACGATCGTCTTCTCGCGGCGGAACGAGCGGCTGGAGAGTTTGTACGGCTCGCTGACGCGGACCGCCTCCTGCACGCCGCTGATCACTTCGAATTCGCGCGGATCGACATTCTCGACGTCGCCAACGACACCGAGCACGGTCTGATCCGAGCCGGTCGAACGATGCACATCGAATCCGCGCTCGCTCAGGATGCCCACGACATGTTCGATGTCGCTCTCCGACGCATTCTTCTCCATCACAATGACCATGAGATTCCTCCTAATCGCGCGCCGAGGCCTGCCGCTCCACTCGGCGCGATTCATCGATGATTCGCTCGAAAAGACGGCGGATGGTGGGGGGATCGAGCGGTCCGCCGGAGGTCTGCTCCACGTGGATCAGCACCTGCTTCTCGCGCTCCGGCGCGTAGACCGGGAGGCCGAGGTGCGGCTTGATCTCTCCGATCTCGATGGCGTACTTCGCGCGCTGATTGAGTAGGCGCACGATGACTTCATCGACGCGGTCGATGGCGTCACGAAGGCGGGAAAGCTCGAGCTCTGCGTCCTGTCGATCCATAACAAAAAACCTCTTGCCCGGGACGAGAAGAGGTTTGGATCGACTGACCGGTCGGCGCCCCTTCTCGCGGGGCGCATTTGCCCACGCGCTACGTAAAGAAGCCGTAGTAATACGTAAAGCGGCGGGCGTTGTCGTTCATGTGGCGAGGCGAAGGATAGGGGCAGAGCTACTCATGTGTCAATGCAGCGCAAGTACGGCCCCCTCATCCGCCTGTCGGCACCTTCTCCCCCGCAAAAAGCGCGGGGCGAGAAGAACTCTCGATTGGAAATTTAGGGGTTGGGGGAAACTAAGTTCTCGCTAAACCCTCCCGCCGAGAGCCCTTCTCCCCCGCGGTTTTTTGCGGGGAGAAAGTGCCGATAGCCGGATGAGGGGGCAATTTACGAGTCATGCGAATCGGCGCTAGGTCGCACGAAATACGGCTAAACTCTTCCCTCTCCAATGAATCCACCAACTCGCGCCATAGCCCGGCGGTGCGCGGTTCATCAGCAGAGGCCGGCGTTTGCCGTCTGCATGCAATGCGCGAAGTCGCTCTGCCAGGAATGTGCGACGCAGTGGGACGGGATCTGGTACTGCGCCGCGTGCCTCGGCAGCCGGCGCGCGGGACCGGCGAAAACGTCGCGCGTCGGCGGATGGATCGCGGTCATCGCCGCATCGATCACACTCCTTTTTTTCAGCACGCGCCTCATGGTCTGGGCCGGCGTACTGCTCGCGGGTTGGAAGTGATCCGGGCGCCGCTCTCGACGACGAGCGTGCTCGATGAGTCGGCGTCCGTCGTCCGCGCCACCGCTTCGCCGTGGGTGGGACTGTTGCTGGTGACGTCGCTCCCCTATCGATTCATGCAGGCGGTCTTCGCCGACCGCATCATCGAGTTGGGAAGCAAGGCATCGCAGTATGGCGATGTCCTCCACACCACCGCGAACCTCACCTGCCTGGCCTTTCTGCTTTCGCTCTGGGGCCGCGCGGTTTTTGCGCGCGCGTGCCGGCTCACGTCGGCGTCCGGCGCGGCGCCGGGGCGGGAAGCGCTTCGCGTTCCGGCGGCGGCGCTGGCCAGCTATGTGTTCGTCGCCTCGATCGCCGAGTCGGTCACTTACCTTCTCCTCGTCACCATCCTCGGCATCGCCCTCGGCGCGATTCTCTCCGGACTGGCCATCGGCACGATGGAGCTCAACGACGCGCCGGGCATCCTCGCGCCGCTGCGCCGCCTGGCGCGGTACGGCAACCAGACGCGCGTGATCGCGGCGCTGGTGCTGGTCTTCTTCTGCGCCTTCGTCGTGGCCATGCTCAACGTGGCCACGCTGTTCGCCGGCGGCCTCTCGCTGGCCTCGACCATCGGGGGATGGGACGCGCCTCGGTGGCACATCCTCCTCAGTTTCTCCAATCGCCGCTTCGTTCTGATGGTGATCGCCGGTGCGCTGCTGATCATCGAACCGTTCTGGATCGCCGCGAACGTGCTGCTGGTGCGCAAAGCCGGCGTCGCCGAGAGCGGCGACGATCTCCGGGGCTGGTTCGAGGAGCTGCAAGCCTCATGAAGCGGATCGCATCGTTCTTCCTGCTGCTGGCCGCCTCGTCGTTGCAGGCGGCAACGCTGACGCTCGACCAATACGAAGCGGCGTTGACGAGAATGAGGAGCTTCATCGACGCCGGCCAGGTCGGCGCTGCCCGCGCCGAGGCGAAGGCGCTGGCGCGAGGCGACATCGAATCGCCGAACGGACGCTTTCAGGCCGACAGCTCTCTTCTCGCCGAGGTCAATGCGGCGAAGTCGCGCGACCTCGGCGTCGAGAATCGGATCAGCGCCACGCTCGCCTCGCTGCGGCGCAGCATGCCGGCGAAACCGGTCGCTGTCGATTCCGCGCTGATGCAGCGTCTGCAGAAAGAGCAGACGCTTCCGGAGCTCGCGCGCGGCGGTGACATTCGCGGGGTGCAGGTTCGCGATCCTCTTCCGAAGCGAATCGTCGATTCGATCCGCAAGGCGGCGATCTGGATCGTCGAGAAAGTCGTGAAGCTCGTCGACTGGATGATGAAGTTCTGGCCGAAGAGCGCGAAGCCGAAAAAGTCCGCCGCTTCGCCCGGCATGCGCTGGACCATCGGCTCGCTGGTGGTGCTGATCATCATCGTCATCGGCGTGCTCGCCTTCGAAGTCATGCGGCGCAGCCGCAAGGCGGCGCCGAGCCTGGTCGAGGAGAGCGCGCCGCTCGGATCGTCGCGCGATGATGATCCGCTCTCCCGCGGTGCGAACGAGTGGGAGCGTTACGCCGCGCAGCTGGCCGCGTCGCAGCGGAGGCGGGAAGCGATCCGCGCCTGGTACCACGCCGTGCTGGTGACGCTCTACGGCGCGAACGTGCTGCAGTTCCGCAAAGGGCGGACGAACTGGGAGTACGTCGCCGCGCTTCGTCCCGAAATCGCCTGGCGGCCGAAGATGATTCAGCTGACCCGGCGCTTCGAGGAGGAGTGGTACGGCGCGGACGAGAGCGACGCCGAAGCACTCGACGATTGCAGTGCCATCGCGCGCCACATTCTCGATGCCGTGCGGCGGACGAAGAGGGAGGCAGCATGAGGCGCGCGCTCCCGCTTGTTCTGGCGATCGCCGCGTTCCTGATCGCCGCGCTGATCTGGATCGGAAGCACGCGCACCGGCAGTCACGTCTTCGACCGCGCCTCGGCATCGAACACGTCGCCGACCGGTCTCTCGCTCGCCTACGCCTACCTCGGCCGGCAGCCGGGAATGGCGGTGACGATGCTGACCACGCCGTTGCGCAGCGGCATGATTCCGAGCAATGCCGTAGTGATTCGCGTCGAGGAGCACGAGACTGATCAAAAGCAGGTCGTCGAGCGCGACGATGACGAGGATCCGGTTACGCACACGCCGCAATCGCTTCTGACATCCGCCGAGGATGAATTCGTCCGCGGCGGCGGGCGGCTCGTTCTAGCCAACAACGGTCCACGAGGTTCGCTGGCCGTTCGCGGCGATGCCGGCAAAGTCGCGGCGAAAGTCTTCCCAATCTGGCCCGGGCTCGACACGCTCGCGCTGCCCGAGCCGCGCGGATTGGCGCCGCGCTCACTCCCGATCGGGATGCACGCGCTGTTCGCGGCCAATGGCGAAGTGATCGTGGCGCGCCAGGAGATCGGCGCGGGCGATGTGATCGTCGTCTCCGTGCCGGAGATGTTCGAGAACCGGAACGTCGCAAGCGATCATCATCTACAGCTCCTGTTGGCGATTGCCGCCGAGCCGGCGGCGGTACAGCCGGCAGGCCGCCGGCGCTACGCTGGGCGACCTGTCTATTTCGACGAAGTCGTCCACGGTATGGCGGCTGACGACGGCTCGCTGGCGATTCTCACCGACTGGCGTCTCGGGCCGCTGCTCGTGCTGCTCTTCATCGCCGCGCTGCTGACGTTGTGGCGCAACAGCAAACGCGTTGGTCCGGCCGAGGATGAGGATCGCGATACGAGGTCAGATGCCAACGACCTCGTCGCCTCGCTCGGCGCGCTCTACGCACGTTCGATGTCGAGCGCTGAATCGATCGCGCTGTATCACGCGGCACTGGAGCGAAGTGTCGCGGCGCAGAGCGGATTGCGCGGCGACGCGCTGCACAAACGCGTCGCCGAACTGACGCACGGCTTCGCGCCGTCGCCCGGCGTCGCACCGCTGCCCGCGTATGCATTCCAACGACAACTCAACGTCATCAACGACGCGTTCCGCACGCTGGAACGTTCGGCCAGAGGAGGCCACGATGCAAACCATCGCTGACGTCGCGGCGCGTTTCGGCGCGCTGCGGCAGGAGCTCGACCGCGTCATCATCGGACAGGAGAGGGTGAAAACGCTCGCCATCGCCTCGCTTGTCGCCGGCGGGCACATGCTGCTCGAAGGAGCGCCGGGCACCGGCAAGACGCTGCTTTCGCTGGCGCTGGCGCGACTGCTGGGCTGCCGTTTCCGGCGCATCCAGTTCACGCCCGATCTCATGCCCGCCGATCTCCTCGGCGCGAACATCTTCAACCAGAAGTCGCAGGAGTTCGTCTTCCGTCCCGGCCCCGTCTTCACCGACATCCTGCTGGCTGACGAGATCAATCGCACGCCGCCGCGCACGCAGGCCGCGCTGCTCGAGGCGATGCAGGAAAACGCCGTCACCATCGATGGCATCCGTTATGAGGTCTCGCAGGTCTTCACCGTCTTGGCCACGCAGAACCCGGTCGAATTCGAAGGGACCTATCCGCTCCCCGAGGCGCAGCGCGACCGGTTCCTGTTCAAGATCACCATCGATTTTCCCGAGGCGGCGGACGAAGAGAAAATGCTCAGCGCTTATGCCGTCGGCGAACGGCTGCATGACCAGATCGTCAAATCGCTCCAGCCGGTCGTCACCGCCGAGGAGCTGGCGCAGGCGCGGAGAACCATCGCCGCGAACGTGCACGTCGAGCCGCACATCATCAAGTACATCCAGGAGATCGTCTCGCGCACGCGCCGCGACGACGCCGTGCAGATCGGTGCCGGCCCGCGCGCATCGCTGGCGCTGCTCGAAGCCAGCCGCGCCGTCGCCGCGCTCGGCAATCGGTCGTTCATCACGCCGGATGATGTGAAATCGCTGGTCGAGCCGGTGCTGGCGCATCGCGTCACGCTCAGCCCCGACGCGGAGATGGAAGGGCTGGCGCTCTCCGACGTCCTTTCGCGCATTTACGAACAGGTGGAAGTTCCGCGCTGAGGAGCGACTTCTGCGACCCGGCCCGCTGCTGATCCGATTGACGTTGATCCTGGCGATACTGGCGCTGCTGGTGCCGGTCGCGGTGTGGATGGCGCCAATCCTTGCGGCGGCGTTCGCCGTCCTGCTCGTCGCCGCAATCGTGGAAGCGGTGATGCTTCGCCGGACCAACGTGACGCTCGAACGCAAACCGAGAGTAGCGCTTCCGCTCGACGAAGCGGACGTTGCGGCGATGCGAATCACGACCACTGCCAGGCGCGCGTTGTGGCTGGTCGTGCGCCAACGGTGGCCGTCGATCGTGATACCACGCTCGCAGACGGTTCACGCCATCTGCCGGCCGCGGGAAGTGCTGCAGGTCGATTTCGCCGTGCGCGGCATCGCCCGCGGAATGGGGACAGTGGAACCCGCCTACGCCGCGCTGACGATGTTCGGGATGGCCGAGCGCGTGATGCCGGTCGGCGGCGAGAGCACGGTTCACGTTCTGCCGAACCTTCGCGCCGTCCGCCGGCTGCACAAGCGGCTGAACGATTTCGCGCTTCGTTCCCTCGGCGCGCGCGCCGCGCCGCGCATCGGCAAAGGTCGCGATTTCGATCGCCTGCGCGATTACGTCGTCGACGACGATTTCCGCGACATCGCCTGGCACGCCTCGGCACGTCACGGCCGGCTCATCGTCCGCGAGTTTCGCCTCGATCGCTCGCAGGAGATTCTCCTTTGCGTCGATCGCGGCCACCGGATGGCCGCGCGCGTGGAGCAGATCACGCGGCTCGATCACGCAGTCAACGCGGCCGTGCTGATCAGCTACATCTGCAACCGGATGGAGGACAAGTTCGGCCTGGTGTCGTTCGCATCGACGACGGAAAACGGCGTCGCCTTCGGCCGTGGCGCCACGCAACTTCGCGCGATCACGTCCTACACTTCGGGGGTCGACGCCGCGTACGAGCACAGCGATTACCTGGCGCTGGCCGCGGCGCTGCGCAAACGGCTGCGGCATCGCACGCTGATCCTCATCCTGACCGTGTTGCCGGAACGCGAAGACCGCTACGACCTGCTGCGCGCCGTCTCCATGCTCGCGCCGCAGCACCTGCCGCTGATCGTGACGCTGACCGATCGCAACCTGCGCGCGGCGGCACAACTGCTGCCGTCGAATCGCGAGGAGCTGTCGCGCGCGCTGGTCGCCCGCGATCTCTGGCTGGGACGTGTGGAGCTGATGCGTGAACTGCGTGCGCGCGGCGCGCTGGTGGTCGAGGCGACGCCGGAAGATGCCGGCATCGAATCGATCAACGCCTACATCGACGTCAAGAGGAGGCAATTGCTCTGATGAACATCGAGCGTTTCATCGCCGAACGCACACCGGTGTGGCAACAGCTCGACGCGCTGCTCGGCCGCGCCGAGATTGCCGACGTCACCCGCGACGAGTTGCAGGAGCTGGTGGCGCTCTATCGACGCACCTGCTCCGATCTGAACCGGGCCCGGTCGTACACCGCGAACCCCGAGGTGCTGGGGTATCTGAATCAACTCACCGGCCGCGCCTATCGCTTCATCTACCAGGCGGCGCACGACACGCCGGTGGTGGCAGCGTTCACGAATCTGGTCACGCGCGAGATTCCCTCGGCGTTCCGGCGCGAGCGGCTGACCATCGCTCTGGCCGCGGCGGCGATGCTTCTCGGCACGCTCTTCGGCGCGCTGGCGGTGACCGTCGATCCCGCCAACCGCGAGCGGCTGATCCCGTCGGTCTTCTTCACCGAGAGTCCGCGCGAGCGCGTGGCCAAAATCGAGAGCGGCAAGGAACGGATCGACAATCTCGACAAGGCACTCGTCTTCGGCGCGTCGCTCTACACGCACAACATCCAGGTGGCGTTTCTGGCCTTCTCGCTCGGCGCGCTGACGTTCGCCGGCGGCTTGATCCTCCTTTTCTACAACGGCGTGATCCTAGGCGCGGTGGCGGCGTCGTACATTCTCGACGGCGTTCCGCTCTTTTTCTTCGCCTGGGTCGGCCCGCACGGCGCGCTCGAATTGCCGGCCATCGTCTTCGGCGGTGCGGCCGGGCTGGTGGCCGGGCGCGCGCTGCTGATGCCGGGATCGCTTTCGCGCGCGGCCTCGGTGCGGCGCGTGCTCCCGTCGGTCTGGCGCATCATGATCGGCACGGCGCTGACGCTGGTGCTGGCCGGCTTGATCGAAGGCTCGTTCTCGCAATTCTCGGCGCGGACGTTTCCATACGAAGCGAAGATCACCGCCGCGGTCCTGCTGTTCCTCGGACTGATGACCTATCTCTTCCTCCGGCGCTTCGAGACGGAATGACATGGACGAGCTGACCATCAACACGCCGGAGCACGTGCCGATCGGCCTCGAGCCGGCCGGCGCGGGAAGCCGTTTTCTGGCGGTGCTGCTTGATTTCCTGATCACATTCGCCATCGCCTCGGCCATCGGAACCGTGGCCGGCGTGCTGTTTTCGCGCGGAGCGGCGACGGCGATCTTCCTCACCGCGTCGTTCGTGCTCACCTGGGGCTGGCACGTCTGGTTCGAAACGCGCGGCCACGGCCGGACGCCGGGCAAGCGCGCGCTGTCGCTGCGCGTGGTCGACGCGCGCGGCCTGCCGGTGTCGCTCTATCAATCGCTGGCGCGCAACATCGTCCGCGTCATCGATTTCGCGCCGGCGTTCTACGGCGTCGGCGCCGCCGTCTCGCTCTTCGATCCCGCGCGCCGCCGGCTCGGCGACATCGTGGCCAACACGCTGGTGATCCGCGAGGCCCAGCCGCTGGCGTACAGCGGCCAGCTGGCCGCCGAGCGCCGCCACAACAGCCTGCGCACTCCGCGAGTGCTGCGGCTGATCCGCCATCGCATCCCGCTCGAGGAGCGCGAGTTCCTGCTGCGCCTCTGCCTGCGCACCGAGAAACTCGCCCCGGCATCGCGCTACGACCTGATGGAGGATGTAGCCCGCCACTACCGCCGCAAACTCGCTATCGAAGAGGAACAGATCAGCGGCGAGAACCTGGTGAGGGATCTGACGGCGGTGCTCTTCGCGACACAACCGTCCACTTCCAGCGCGCGGCGCGGTTTGCCCGGATGAGCGTCAGGCGATGATCTGCCGGAATCATGTCGAGCTATCGGAAGGCGTGCGCCGTTGCAGCCGGTGCGAAGCGGCGTTCTGCCGCGATTGTCTGGTCGATATCGATGGCTCGCCGTACTGCGCCACCTGTAAGACCGAGAAGTTGCTCGACATGCGCTCCGGCGTCAGCGCCCCGATCGCGCTGGCCAGTATCCGACGCCGTTTCGCCGCGGTTTGCCTCGACATGCTGATCGTTGGCATCCCCGTGGGTGCCGTCTACTCCATCATCTCCGGAGCGGCTCGGGTGTTCGGCCGGAACATGGCCGACGGCCCGGACAGCCCGCTCTCCTGGATCACAACCATCCTCCTCGTCGTTTACCAGGCGAGAATGCTGCAGGCGGGCGGCCAGACGCTGGGGAAGAAGGCTCTGAGCGTGAAAGTGGTACGGCTGGACGGCGGCCCCATTTCCAAAGAGCAGGCCTGGGCACGTGAGGTGTCTCGTCTGTTTCTCGGGCTGCTCTGTCTCATCGACTACGTGCCGGCGTTCGCGACCAAGGATCGGCGCAGCATTCACGACATGCTGGCCAGAACGGTGGTCGTGCAGTTGAACTCTTCCAGCCCACCGCCGCATCCGCTAGGATGATGTCCTTCAGTCCAAAACGAGTCCATTCGAGGTGGCGATGATCTGCCGGAATCATGTCGACGTGTCGGAGGGCGTGCGCCGTTGTGCCCGCTGCGGCTCCACGTTCTGTCCCGATTGCCTGGTCGAGATCTCGGGCAAGCCGTACTGCGCCACGTGCAAGACCGAACAGCTGCTCGATGTCCGCTCCGGCGTGCAGGTGATGCTCGACATCGCACCGATCGGCCGCCGGATCTGGGCCTACCTGGCCGACGTGCTCCTCCTCTACATCATCACCTTTGCCCTCGGGATGGCCCTCGGATTGGCGATCAAGGCTGGTGCTTCGCCGATCCTGGGCTGCGTCAACGTCCTCCTGAGCCTCGTCATCACCATCACCTACGACGCCGTGCTGGTGGCCGTATCCGGGCAGACGCTCGGAAAACGAGCGCTCAGGATCAAGGTCGTCGCCGAGACCGGCGCCAACGTCACCACCGGCCAGGCCTGGGGACGGTCGCTGGCCAAGATGATTCCCTTCGCGCAGCTGGTGGCGCTCTTCACCGACGAACGAAAGGGAATCCACGACATGCTCGCGCACACGCGCGTGGTCAACTGGGCCTGATGGTCTGACATGGCCGATCCCGCTCCTCTGCCGGTGCGGTCCTACGAAGGACCGGCGTGTCCGCGCTGCAACGCGCGTCTGACCGCCGACTGGATCCACACCGGCGTCGTCCGCTGTCCCGATTGCAACGGCGACTTCGAGGCCATGGCCTTCAAGCCGCCGTCCCATCGGCTGGTGGTGGAGCACGTCGCGGCGTCGGGACCGATCGAAGCCAATGCGTGCGCGAATCACGCGAAGAACGCGGCGGTGACCGCGTGCCAGCGCTGCGGACTGCTAATCTGCGCGCTGTGCGACATGGACGTCGGCACCGGCTCGTACTGCCCGGCATGCTTCGATCGCCTGCGTACGGAAAACGCACTCCAGTCGGCAACGACGCGCTATCGCGACTACGCCTCGATGGCGCGCGTGGCCATGATCGCCGGACTCTTTTTCTCGTTCATGTTTCTCGGCATCCCCTTCGCCACGGCATCCCTTTTCTATGCACGCAAGGGATTCAAACAGCTGCGTGCCGAGGGGCGATCGATCGCCGGGCTTGTCATCGTCGTGATCTTCGCCCTCCTCGAGTTCGCCGGCGGACTCGTGCTCATCGCCTTCATGATCTACGCCCTCGCCAAGGGGAAGAAATGACGCCGTCCTGGCGCAAAAAGATCGGACGCAACGTCGGCCTGATGACGCGCGAGGTGATCTTCGATACGCCCGACGCCATCGAGGTGGAGTCGCGCGAAGGATACGAAGTGACGCGCAGGCGTGTGCTCTACGAGGAAGTCTTGCTGGTCACCTTCCACCGCACCCTCGGCACGCCCTACGTGGTCTTCATGGCTGTGATGACATCCCTCTTCGGCGGCCTGGCGCTGATCTTTTTCCTCAGCCTCCACGAGCCGGGCTTCGCCATCGCCTTCGGCATCGTGACGTTGCCCTTACTCATCCCGCTCGTGATCCGGCTGGCGCTGAAGCTCGATTTCGTCACCGTCTTCGGCCGCCGCTCCAAAGCGGTGATCCGCTTCCCCTTCCGCAAGCGCCGCGCGCGCGAGGTCTACGGTGCAATCTGCTCGCGCACGTTGGAAGTACAACGGGCGATGGCGAAGCCGGAACCGGCCGCGGCTCCGATCGAAGAACCGCCTTTGCCGCCGCCGGAGTGAGTCAGCGGCCGAGGACTTCCCGCACCACGGACGCAGCCCGTTCCGGCGCACCGTCCGGATCACCATCGCCAACGGCGCGAACGATGGCGCTGCCGACGACGATGGCCTCGCAGCGGTCCCGGAGCAATGCGAAGTGCTCGTGCTTGGAGATGCCGAAGCCGACGGCGAGCGGTTTCGTGACCCGCGCACGAACCTCGTCGAGGCGCGTCAGCAACGCGGGATCGAGATCGTTGCGCGCGCCGGTCACACCCATCGTCGAGACGTAGTAGATGAAGTCGTCGCTGGCGCGATTGACCGCGGTGATCCGGGCATCGCTGGATGTCGGCGCCAGCAGAAAGATCGATCCCAATCCCCTGGCCTTGAATGCCGGTTTCACTTCCTCCGCGGCTTCGGCGGGCAAGTCGGTCAGCAGCACGGAGTCGATCCCGGCGGCGTGAGCATCCTCCGCGAACCTCTCGATGCCGTGACGGAGCACGGGATTGAGATACGAGAAGGCAATCAGCGGAATCTCGCTCCGCTCGCGGACGGCGCGGGCAATGGTGAGGATGTCGCTGATCTTCGTCCCGTTCTTCAACGCCCGCATCGCCGCGGCCTGGATGACCGGACCATCCGCGATCGGATCGGAGAACGGAACGCCGAGCTCGATGGCGTCGGCGCCGGCCTCTTCGAGCGCGCGAATGATTTCAATCGTCGGACCATCACCGCAGGTGATGTAGGCGATGAGGCCGCAGCGATGCTCGGATTTCAGCCGGCGGAAGAGTTTGCGAACGCGGTTCATGCGGACGCCCTCCCCGCCACTGTCATCCTGAGCCGCCGATGCCCCGGAGGGGCTGAGGACGGTCGAAGGACCCCCAGCCGGTAGCCGCCGCCCAACCGGGTTTCAGGCTGAGGGTCCTTCGCCGTGCTTTGCCCCTCCGGGGCGCCGCCGGGCTCAGGATGACAGTGGTTTTCGTGAAGATTCAAGACTCCTCCAACGCCGCGATCTGCGGCACATCCTTGTCGCCGCGTCCGCTCAAATTCACCACCACGGTTTTTCCGCGGCCGATCGAGGCGCCGTTGCGAAGCAACCAGCCGAGCGCGTGCGACGACTCCAGCGCGGGGATGATGCCCTCGTTCTCGCTCAGCTTGTGGAACGCTTCGAGCGCGAGATCGTCGCTGCAGTCGTAGTATTCGACGCGGCCGGTCTGCTGGAGATGCGCGTGTTCCGGGCCGATCGACGGATAGTCGAGGCCCGCCGAGATCGAATGCGTCTCGGCGATCTGTCCGAATTCGTCCTGCAGCACCATCGAGCGCGTTCCGTGCAGCACGCCGAGCGCGCCGCCGCTGAAGCGCGCGGCGTGATCGCCGAGCGTGGGGCCGCGGCCGCCCGCTTCGACGCCGACGAAACGAATCGAGTCGTACGTCAGCATCTCGTAGAAAAGGCCGATGGCATTCGAGCCGCCGCCGACGCAGGCGACGGCTACATCGGGAATCGATCCCGTTCGCTTCTGCAGTTGCGCCAGCGCCTCGCGCCCGATCACCGACTGGAAATCGCGCACCACCATCGGATAGGGATGCGGGCCGAGCACCGAGCCGATGATGTAGTGCGTGGTGCGCACGTTCGTGACCCAATCGCGGATCGCTTCGTTGATGGCGTCTTTCAGCGTCCGGCTGCCGCTCGTCACCGGCACGACTTCGGCGCCGAGGAGCTTCATGCGGAAGACGTTCAGCTCCTGGCGGGCCATGTCCACCTCGCCCATGTAAACCACGCAGTCGAGGCCGAGCAGCGCGCAGGCGGTAGCGGTAGCCACGCCGTGCTGGCCGGCACCGGTCTCGGCGATGATCCGCTTCTTGCCCATGCGCTTGGCGATGAGCGCCTGGCCGATGGCATTGTTGATCTTGTGCGCGCCGGTGTGGTTGAGATCTTCGCGTTTCAGAAAGAGCCTGACTCCCCCGCACAGCTCCGCGAATTTCTTCGCCTCGGTGAGCGCGGTGGGGCGGCCGACGAAATCGCGCAGGACGTCATCGAGCTCGGCGCGAAAAGTCCGATCGCGCCGCACGTTGCGATACGCCGCTTCGAACTCGTCGAGCGCGGCCATCAATGTTTCGGGAACGTACTTGCCGCCGAACTCGCCGAAGTAGCCGCGGCGGTCGGGAAGGGTCGAGCGCTTCATGTTCTCCTCACGCGCTCGAACAGACGCGCGACTTTTGCGTGGTCTTTGACGCCCGGCGAGACTTCGACGCCGCTGGCGACGTCGATAGCATCCGGGCGGACGAGACTGATGGCGGCGACGACGTTGTCGGGATTGAGGCCACCGGAGAGAAAGAACGGTTTCGAGCGTTCGTAGGTGGCCAGCAGCGACCAGTCGAAGCGCCTCCCGGTGCCGCCGCTCCGCCGTTCGTCGTAGGTGTCGAACAGCAGCCAGGCCGCGGTCGGCGCGGCGTGCGTGTCCGGAAGCAAATCGCCGACGTGGAGCGTCTTGATGGCCGGGATGCCGAGCGCGGTGATGTCGTCGTCACTCTCGCTGCCGTGCATCTGCACGAGATCGAGGTCCGCGACCTTGCTGATCTCGCGGATGTAATCGGCCGAAGCATCCTGAAAAACGCCGACGAGCTTCGGGGCGTGCCCGCTCTCGCGCAGCCGCGCCGCGATCTCGCCGGCCTTCTCCGGCTCGATGTAGCGAGGCGAGGCCGGGACGAAGATGAACCCGAGAAAATCGGCGCCGCACTCGGCACAAAAGATGGCGTCGTCTTCTCTGGTGATGCCGCAAATCTTGATTCTGGTCATGTTCCGTTCACCAATTGCCGCACCGCCGCGGCGCGGTCGTTTTGCCGCAGCAGCGACTCGCCGACCAGGAAGGCATCGAAGCCGGCGGCGCGCAGGCGATCGACGTCCGCACGCGTCTTGATCCCGCTCTCGGCAACGCGAAGGACGCCGTCCGGAATCTGACGGGCAAGCCGCTCGGACGCGCCGAGGTCGACGCTGAAGTCGCGCAGGTTGCGGTTGTTGACGCCGATGATGCGCGCGCCGCCGCCGATCGCTCTCTCCAACTCCGCTTCGTCATGAACTTCAACGAGAGCATCGCAGCTGTAGGTGTCGAGGCAGGCGATGAAATCGCGGATCTGCGCGGCATCGAGCAGCGACGCCAGAAGCAGGATCGCGCTGGCGCCGGCGGCAACGCCGCGGATGAGTTGGGACTCGTCGACGATGAAGTCTTTCATCAGCACGGGAAGACTGGTGACGCGCGCGATCCATTCGCGCGAGCCTCGAAAGAACGCCGGTTCCGTGACGATGGAGATGGCCGCGGCACCGCCTGCTTTGTACTCGGCGGCGATCGCTTCGACATTCGGGTTCTCCACGATCGATCCAGCCGATGGCGACGCGGATTTGATTTCGGCGATGACGTTGATGCGGTCCCTGCGCAGGGCCGTCGTGAGCGCAAACGGTTGGCGATTGCGTGCGGCTCGCTCCGCGGCGGCGCGGTCCGGCGGTAGTTCGGTGCCAAGGCGCGCGCGGGTGCTGGCGACGATGTCGTCGAGGATGGTTTGACGAACGCTACTCATTGGTCACCGCCACCAGCTCCTGCAACTTCGCCATCGCATTTCCGCTGGCGATCGATTCGCGCGCCATCGTTACGCCGTCGCGGACCGTCGGCGCGGCGCCGGATACATACAACGCCGCGCCGGCATTCGCCGCCACGATCTCCGCGCGCGGGCCGCTGCCACCGCCGAGGATCTCGCGGGCGATGTTCGCGTTCTCGCGGGCGTCGCCGCCGGAGACGGTCTCGATGTCATGCCGTTCGATCCCGATCTCCTCAGGCTGCAGCTCGTAGCTGCGCAATTCGCCGTCGCGCACTTCGCAGACGCACGTGGCCGCGGAGATGGAGATCTCATCGAGGCCGTCGTGGCTGTGAACGACGATGGCGTGATCGGCGCCGAGGGCCAGCAGGACGCGGGCGACGACATCGACCAGATGCAGCGAATAGACACCGAGTACCTGGCGGCGGGCAAAGGCGGGGTTGGTCAACGGCCCAAGGACGTTGAAGATCGTGCGCACGCCGAGCTCGCGGCGAATGGCCGCCACAGCGCCCATGGCCGGATGCAGTTTCGGCGCGAAGAGAAAGGAGATGCCGATCCGCCGGAGAACGTCGCTCATCCGCGCGGCGTCCAGATCGATGTTGACGCCAAGCGCGGAGAGAACGTCCGCGCTGCCGCAGGATGACGACACCGCGCGATTGCCGTGCTTGGCCACCGAGGCGCCGGCGCCGGCGGCGACAAGGGCGGCGATGGTCGAGACGTTGAACGTCCCGCGGCCGTCGCCGCCGGTACCGCAAGTGTCGATGATCTGTTCGCGGTCGACGGTCAGCGGCGTGACGCGTTCGCGCATGGCCATGGCTGCGCCGGTGATCTCGTCAGCCGTCTCACCCTTCATCCGCAACGCGATGAGGAGCGCGGTCTTCTGGACGTCGGTGGCGCGGCCGTCCATCACTTCGCCGAACACTTCGTGCATTTCGTCGCGCCCGAGGTGCTGGCCTTCCGCGATTCGTCGAATGGCGACGTCGATCATTGCCGCACCTCGGCCAAAAAATTCGCGATCAGCTTGTCGCCCCCCTCGGTGCCGTACGACTCAGGATGAAACTGGATGCCGTAGATGGGCCGGTCCCGGTGAGCGATGGCCATGACCACGCCGTCGTCGGTCTCCGCGTCGATACGCAGCTCCCCGGGAAGCGAGTCGCGATCGACGACGAGCGAGTGGTAGCGCGCGGTCTGCATCGGCGTCGGGCAGCCGGCGAAAAGGCCGCGCCGCTCGTGCCGCACTTCACTCAGCTTGCCGTGCACCGGCACGCGCCCGCGGACGATGCGCGCGCCGAACGCTTCGCCGATGGCCTGATGACCGAGACAGATGCCGAGGAGCGGGATGGAGTCGTTCATCCGGATCAGCTCCAGGATGCGGCCCGCGCGCGCCGGCGTGCCGGGGCCGGGCGAGATCACGATCGCTTCCGGCTCCTGGTCGAGCAGGGCATCGACTTCGAAAGCGTCGTTGCGTACGACCTGCAGCTCGAAGGCAGAGATCCGCTCGATCTGCTGAACCAGGTTGTACGTGAACGAATCGTAGTTATCGACAACGGTGATCATCGGGAAGCTCCTGAACGTCGCGCGTGGACAGACGGGATCAGGCGCTACACCATCGAGACGAGGTTGTCAGAAGGAAGGCGCTACAGCCAAAGCGACGAGTCGACCGGACAAACCGTCGACTCGTTTACCTCGTTCGGGGGGGCGTTCATGGCGGCGGAGAATAGCATAAGTGGGGCGCTCCAGTGCGTGTTACCAATTCACGCGCTCTACTCCCGAAACCTCATCAAAGTGAACGTCGCGGCTGACAATCCGCAAGGAATACTGACTCGCGAGCGACGCAATCCACAGATCATTTTCAGGGATCGGCCGACCCTTCTGCCGCAATTCGTGGCGAACCCTCGCGTAGTGAAACGTCGTATCCAAATCGATTGCAAGAACGCTCGAGCGCGCGATCAACAGGGCCAACATCGTTCCGAGGCGCTCCCGCCGGTTCGATCTCGTCAGGCCGTATCGATACTCACCAATGACGACGGTGGGAAGATGATGGTGTTGTTCGAAGGCGAGAAGTTCGGCAATCGTCTGATCGCCGCTGAGGAGCGCTGAAACCGCATTCGTGTCGAGAATCAACGCCAGTCCGCTGGGTCGACCTGCTCTAGCTCTGCGTCGATGATGGCATCGACGAGCTTGACCTCCTCCGGATCAGCAAGCCCAAAAACGCTCCGCCATCCCGAAGAATCAGATGGCGGCGGACTCGTAGAAGCGACGCGTGCAGTGAGGACTTCCGCGATGAACTCGTGCAGCGTTTCTCCGCGGGACTCCGCAGTCGCCTTCGATTTCCTGAACAACTCGTCCGGAATCTCGATCGTCGTTTTCACGAGGTGGATTTTACCGTATTTATGGTCGCTCACTCCCGAAACGGCAGAACCTCCGCCGGCTCCTCCCCTTGCATTGTCAGGCGCAGCTTCGACGATTCCAGCGGGATCGTGTCCACCTGTGAAAGCGCCTCCAGCTCCTTGCCGCTGCCGGCCATGCGCTGCAGCTCCTGCCCTTTCGGCCAGAGGCGCGTGTCGATGGAGCGGATGGCCTTGTTGTACTGCTCGACCGTTTTCGCCAGCGCGGCGCCGATGTCCGTGATCAGGTCCATCACCTTGACGAAGCGGTTGAAGAGCTCGACGCCGGCGTCGTGCATCTTCTTGGCGTTCTCCTCGGTGCGCTCCGCTTTCCAGCCGGCGGCGACGGCGCGGAGCAGCGGAAGAAGGACCGTGGGCGAGGCCAGATAGATTTTCTTGTCGACCGCGTACTCGAAGAGCATCGGATCGGTGACCAGGGCGGCGGAGAGGAAGTGCTCGCCGGGGAGGAACATCACCGTGAAGTCGAGGCTCTCGCCGACGCTGGCCTGGTACTCCTTGCGGCTGAGCGATTCGATATGGCGGCGCAGCGTGCGGGCGTGCGCGACCAGCGCCTCCCGCTTGCGCGACTCGTCGGTCTCGTTGGCAGCGACGCTGTAGTCGGTCAGCGGGACCTTGGCGTCGATGGCGATGACGCGTTTGTTCGGGAGGTTGACGACGACGTCCGGCCGCAGCCGGCGTCCTTCGTCGGTGAAGAACGTCTCCTGCGCAACGAAGTCGCACAGCTCGCTCATGCCGGCCAGCTCGATGCAGCGCCGCAGTGAGTTTTCACCCCACGAGCCGCGCACGGCCGGCGAGTCGAGGGCGTTGGCCAGACGCGTGGCCTCGCGTTGCGAAAGCTCCTGCGCCGCCAGCAGCGAACGGATCTGCTCCTGCAGACCGCCGTAGGCCGCGTTGCGCGAATGCTCGCTCTTGGTCAGCTCCCCGGCGTAGCGGTCCAGCATGTCGCGCAGCGGCTGGAGCATCGTGCCGATCTCGGCTTTCTTGGTATCGAGCGAAGAGACGATCTCGCCCTTCGAGCCGTCGAGATGCGCTTTGTTCAACTCGAGGAAGGTGGCGCTGATCGACTGGAGCGTTTTCTGCGCCGTGGCAGCGAACGCTTCTTCCATCTGCTTGCGGGCATCGCCGAGGAAGCTGGCCTGGGTTTCGGCGACAGCGCGGGCCTGGGATTCGGCGGCGGCGATGCGGCGCGCTTCGACGGCGGCCGCCTCGCTGCGCTCGCGTTCGGCGCGCGCGAGATCGCGCTCGGCAAGAGCGCGCTGGACCTCGGCGGTTTTTCTCGCGCTCGCAACCACCCACCCCACGATCGCGCCGATCAAAAGCGCGATCACGCTGAGAAGAATCGTCATTGGAGACATAAAAAGATGATGGGGGCTCTCTCCCGGACCGTCAAGCGCCCTCGGCCGCGCCTCTCAGGACGTCCATGACGCGGTCGATCTCACTCTCCACATTGTAGAAGTGCGGTGAGAAGCGAAGCATCCCTTCGCGGGGCGCGCAGACGACCCCGTTTTCCTCCAGCAGGCGGTGCCACTTGAGCAGCGAGGTCTCGCCCGGCGGCGGAAGCGCGCCGACGATTCCGGAGCGGATCGGTCGCGGCGTTGCCACGCGCCAGCCGATGTCGTCGAGCCGGCCGGCCAGCAACGTTGCGATGCGGGTGGTCTCCTCGCTGATGTCGACGATCCCGATCTCCAGCAGCAGATCGATGGCCGCGCGCAGGCCGTAGATGCCGCTGGTGTTCAGCGATCCAGCTTCGAACCGCCGCGCGTCGGGCATGAGATCGATCGGACAATCGATGAATTTCCCCTTGCGCTCGATGTTCGTCCAGCCGTTTTCGAGCACCTCCAGCTTGTCGCGATGCTCCGCCGCAACGAAGAAAATCGCCGCCCCCTCGGAGCCGCACATCCACTTGTGTCCGTCCGCGGCGAGGAAGGCGATCTTCGAGCGCTTCACATCCATCGGCAGAACCCCAACCGACTGGATGGCATCGACGCAAAAGAGCACGTTCCGCCGCGCACACAGCTCGCCGATGGCGTCGAGATCGGCAGCGAAGCCGTTGTGGAAGGCGACCGAGGAGACCGTGACGATGCGCGTGCGCTCGTCGATGCAGTGCTCGACGTCGTCGACCGTGAACGCGCCGTCATGGCTCTGCACGACGCGCACGTCCACCCCTCGCCTGTCAAGTTTTCTCCACGGTGTGGAGTTGGAGGGGAACTCCAGATCGGTGGTGACGACGTTGTCTCCCCGCTCCCATCGAAATCCCTCGGCGACGAACGACAATCCTTCGGACGTGTTCTTGAGGATGGCGATCTCGCCCGGCTCCGCGTTGATCAGCTTCGCCGCAGACGCGCGGAGATGGACGTACTCGGCATACCAATCCTTCCAATGCAGCGCACCGAAGTCGCGTTGATCGCGGATGAACCGCTCCATCGCATCGTGCGCGCGCGTTGACAGTGGGCCGACCGCGGCGTGGTTGAAGTAGACGACGTTCTTCGTCACGGGGAAGAGGTCGCGGATGGAGGATTTGTCCATGACGTGGTGAGCGTAGCAGTTCCCTGGGAGCGCGGGCGTCTCGCCCGCCGTTCTTGGCAAAATCCTGCTTGACTGCGGGCGGGACGCCCGCGCTCCCAGGTCGGCTAGACTTCCCCACCATGTCGCGTTTCACATTCCTTTCCGCCGGCGAATCGCACGGGCCACAGCTCACGGTCATCGTCACCGGCATGCCGGCGGGCGTTCGGCTCGATCGCACGCGGATCAATCGCGATATGGCGCGGCGGCAGCACGGCTATGGGCGCGGCGGGCGGATGAAGATCGAGCATGACGAGATCGAGATCGCCGGCGGTGTGCGCGGCGGCGAGACGCTGGGATCGCCGATCGCCATCGTGGTCCGCAACGACGATTTCAAGAACTGGGAAGCGGCCATGGGCGTTTGGGACGTCGATCCTGCCGAGGCGCAGAAGCGGCGGGTACACGCACCGCGGCCGGGGCATGTCGACCTGATCGGCGGGATGAAGTACGACCGTCGCGACTTGCGCGACATCCTCGAGCGCGCCTCGGCACGCGAGACAGCGTCGCGCGTGGCCGCGGGCGCGATGGCGAAGGAACTGCTGCGCAACTTCGGCATCGAGCTGCGTTCCGGCGTCGTCTCCGTCGGTGCGGCCGGCGATCCCGATTACGCTCCGTCGTGGGAGGAGCTCATCGCCGTCGATGACGATTCGCCGCTGCGTGCCGTGAATCGCGATGCCGAGGATGCCATGGTGGCCGAAGTCGACAAGGCGCGTGAAGCGGGCGAAACCCTCGGCGGCACGATCGTCGCCGCCGCGCACAACGTTCCCATCGGCCTCGGCTCGTACGTGCAGTGGAACGAGAAACTGGACGGCCGCATCGCCCAGGCCATCCTCTCCATCCACGCGGTGAAGGCCGTCGCGGTTGGCGATGGCGTAGCGGCCGCGCGGCGGGTCGGTTCCGAGGTGCATGACCCGATCTACTTCGATGACGAGCGGCGCTATCACCGGACTTCGAATCGCGCCGGCGGTCTGGAAGGCGGCGTGACCAACGGGCAGGACGTGGTCGTCCGCGCCTACATGAAGCCGATCTCGACGCTACGCCGCGGCCTCCCCTCGGTGGATATCGAAACGCACGAGCCTCATCGCTCGCAGTGGGAGCGCAGCGACGTCACCGCCGTCCCGGCCTGCGGCGTCGTCTGCGAGGCGATGCTGGCGATCACGCTGGCGGATGCGATGCGGGAGAAATTCGGCGGGGATTCGTTGGGGGAGATGCGAGCGAATTTCGATGCGTACGTTGGGCGGGTTCGAAGGTACTGACTTTCACCTGCGCATCTCGCCCTCTGCGGCAACTCTCTCTCGGTGGCTCACGATGAGCCCTACCCCAATCACCAACACGATTGCACTGATCAACTGCGCGACCGTGAACGGCCCGAGAAACCGGTCGTCCTTCGCCCGGACGATCTCCACGAAGAATCGTTCGATGCCCATCAGGATCAGGAAGAGACCGAAGACGCTTCCCTTCTTGTGTTGCTGGCGAGAGGCGTACGTCAGCACGAAAAACATCACCAACGCGGCGGCGGACTCGTAGAGCTGCGTCGGATGAACGCGCAGCACCTGATCGGGAGGAATCGACGGATCGATATGCACGCCGAACTGGCGGAGCGACTCCGCGGTCGTCGGCGGCGAGCCTTTGGGAAAGGCGATTCCGACCCACGAATTCGTCGGACGGCCGTAGTCGTCGCCGACGAGAAAACAACCGATTCGGCCGAGCGCATAGCCGATGGCCAGCGCCGGAGCAGCGGCATCGCAGACGGTGAAGTAATCGAGTTTTTTCGCCAGAATGTACGCACTGCATCCGATGACGCCGCCGATCAGGCCGCCGTACCAGACCAGGCCGGCGCGATCGAGCAGCAAGTGCCAATCGCGGAAGAGAATCGCGTAGTAGATCTTGGCGCCGCCGATTCCGCCGATTGCCGCAGCCATGACGATCGACGACGCCGCGTCGTCGCTGAGTCCGTAGCGGCGGAATTGGCGCGTCAGCACCCAGCCGCCGACGATGAACGCCGCGAACATCATCAGACCGAAGGTAGTGATCTCGAAGGAGCCGATTCGAAAAAGGATTGGATACATGAAGGGTGCAGTCTATCCGAGCCTTCAGGAGAGACTGGGAATCTCCAGCGACGCCTTCTGATCGCTGATGAACCGAAACACATCCACCTTGCCCGCCGAGTCGAGGTGTTGGGAGACCTCGAAGAGCTGGACGGAGAGCAGCGTGTTCAGGCCTTCGTCCAGCACGGCCTTGCGGCGTTCGAACGGGAGCTCGGAGATGTTGGCGATGAGCATGTTCTCGTCGAAGCGGCCGTATTGATCGAAGAAAACCCCGCTCCAGAGCTCGTCGCTTTCGGCGTTCTGCATCGCCGTCGTCACGATCTCGCGGGCCGGCTCCTCGCCGACGGCGTGGAGGAGCGCGTCGTAGAGGCGGCCGAACATGTCGTTGTACGTCGAGATCACCTTCAACAGCTCGGGCGAGTCTTCGACGTCGAGGAAGACCGGGCGGAACGACTTCTCCTCCTGCATCACTTCCACCAGGCGCGCCGAGAGCAGCTGGAAGAGGATACGCGTCACTTCGAACTCGGTCATCTCCGAGGCGCCGATCAGCGCGCGGATCGATCGCTTGCCGTCGATGTTCTGATAGAGCTCTACTTCGTGATCGCTCATCTCCAGCGAGCCGAAATCCGGCTCCGCTCCCTGCACCTTGGCGAAGACCATCTCCAGGCTGGTGATCTTTTCGCGGATCATGGCCGTCTCGTCGAGGCGGCGGATCCCTTCCATGATCACGGTGGAAGTGTTGATCGAGAGGACGATGCGCTCGTTCACCAGCTCGTCGGTGGCGTCGCCGAAGATGAAGCTCCCCTCTTTCCAGCCGAAGAGCGAGTAGATGATTTCCAGCGCCTGGTTCTTGACGCCCCACCACAGCTCCTTCGGTGAGATGGCGCCCATCTGCACGAGGAGTTTGCCGTGGCGCGTCGTGGCGGTGACGCGGCGTTTGGACTCGTCGTACTGCGCCTGGGTGATCTTGCCGTTGCGCAGCAGGAACATGCCGAGGGAGTGTTCGGGCGAGTTCGAGGACGCGAAGACGATCTCGCCATCTTTCCAGTGGATGTAGCGCTCGAGGCGGTCGCGCTGGAGCGACAGCTTCCCCGTGCCTCGGATCATGGAGAGGAAGCTCAGGACGTCCGGCAACTGAATGCGCGAGAGATCGCCCTCGAGAATGTGGTGGTTAGACATCAGGACCGTCGACAACTGTGCCAAACAAACGGCGGAGGGGCAAGGGTTATTCGATGTGGTGATTTGTCGCCGGAGGCGGGTCAAACGCCGCGTTAGCCGGCGACGAAAACGTAGGTCGGACCCTCAGTCCGACCGGTTCTCGCGCGGACGATCGCTTCAAGCCGCGTTTTTCACGAGCGGTCGGACGTTTTTCTACACCGCGGAACGATCTCTCGCAGGAGCGCCACCGTCCGCTCGATCTCGTCCATCGTCGTAAACCGGCTGAGGGAGAAGCGAATCGTGCTGCGGGCTTCGTCCGCGGTCAGACCCATCGCCAGAAGGACATGGCTTGGCTCGACGCGGCCCGACGAGCAGGCGGCACCGGTCGATACTGCCACTCCGTTGAGATCGAGACCGATGACGATCCCCTCGGCGTCGGCACCGCGGAAGGTGACGCTGCTCGTGTTCGGGATGCGGGGCGGGGAGGCGCCGTTGATGACGATGTCGAAGTCCGCAAGGCTGCGCTCGAGCGCATCGCGAAGCGATCCTACGTCCGCGCGATCGCGCGCGATCTCCGCCGCCACGCCGAACGCCGCCGCCAGCGGCACATTCTCCGTTCCCGCCCGCCGCCGCCGCTCTTGCGCGCCGCCGAGGACGTGGCGATCGAGCGAGAGGCCGCGGCGAACGTACAGCGCGCCGATCCCTTTCGGCGCGTGCAGCTTGTGCGCGGAGATCGCCAGCGTGTCCACGCCGAGGGCGGCGACGTCGAGCTCGACCTTGCCCGCCCCTTGCACCGCATCACAGTGAAAATGAATCCTTCGCTCGCGGCAGACTCGCCCCACATCCCCAACCGGCTGAATGACTCCGGTCTCGTTGTTGGCCAGCATCATCGTCACCAGCCGCGTCTCGGGACGGATCGCGGCGATGACCGCATCAGCCTCGACCACGCCATCGCGCGACGGCGCAACGATCGTCACCGGGTGTCCGCGACGCTCCAGCTCGGCAACCGGTTCGAGCACGGATGGGTGCTCGATGGCCGTTGTGACAATGTGATGACGACCATCCTGCCCTGCCGCGCCGAAGATCGCCGCGTTGTTAGACTCGGTGCCGCCGCTCGTAAAGATGACGTCCCGCGCTTCGGCCGCGAGCAGCTTCGCCACCGATTCGCGAGCGTCTTCGATCGCGCGGCGTGCGGACTGGCCTTCCTTATGAATGCTCGAAGCGTTGCCGAAGACATCCCGAAACGAACTGCTCAACGCCTCCAGCACCGCTGGGTGCAGCGGCGTGGTGGCGTTGTTGTCGAGGTAGATGCGCATGAGAGTCGTCGTCTATTGTCCTTCGTATCCCGAGGTCCCGAGATGAACAAACTCCTGGTCGTACTGATTGCCGCGATGTTCGCCTCGGCGGCGACCTTCGCACAAACCCCTCCCGCACAATCCGATCCGCAACCGGCGCCCGCGACCGCGGCTCCCGCGCCCGAGGCGAAGGCGAAACCCGATCAGGGCGTGCGCAAACTCTCCCGCCGCGAGCGCAAGGACCGCATCAAAGCCCTCGGCGAGAAGTACCGCCAGTTCCTCACCGACGTCGATCCGATCATGAATCCGGCGGAGCTCGATACTTTCCTCATCCTCGAGACCGATCCGCAGCGCGAGATCTACATCACCGAGTTCTGGCGCCGGCGCGACGTCGCCAACGGCACCACCAACCACACGTTCCGAGATCAGTATTACGACCGCCTGGAGACGGTGAAGGAGCTGTTCAAGAACGTCTCTTCCGATCGCGGCCGCATCTTCCTGATCCGCGGCGAGCCGACGGAGCGTCTCGTCATCGATTGCCGGCTGCTGGTGCCGGTCGAGATCTGGAAGTACGACTACGTTCCCAACCTCGGACACAACGTCCGCTTTCTCTTCTACAAGCCGCGGATGGGCATCGACTACAAGCTCTACATGCCCTTCGACAACGCCGCCATGAAGGAACTGGTGTCGCAGGATGAGATGGGCACCGATCTGAATGGCGATGCTTCGACGGCGCGCGTCTTCGGTCCCATCGCTCCCAACACCCCGGTGACGAACGTCGAGCTGCGCTGCAAGAACGGCGATGAATTCCTGCGCGCCGTTTATCAATCGCAGCTGAACAAGTTCGACCTCATGCGCATCTTCGAGCCGCCGCAGGTCAATGAAGAGGACGTCCACAAGATCCTCCGCTCGGTCGTCCTGGCGACGCCGGGCGCGCCGCCGCTCGCGAACGAAGTCAGCATCAAGTACCCGGCCAAGCAGGGCAGCCGAACCGACGCCGAGATCACCATCATGGTGCCGCGCGCGCAGCTGACGCTGAAGGAAGTCAACAACACGAAACTTTACAGTCTCGACGTCACCGGCGAGGTGCTGAAGGACGATCAGCTCTTCGAGAACTATCGCTACCGCTTCGACTATCCCGCCGACATCAAGGAAGACAAGGTGGCGGTGGTCATCGATCGCTTCCTCCGCCCGGCCGACTACACGGCTCGCGTGCGCGTGCAGGACATCAACTCCGGCGCCGAGGCCATCGTCGAGCAGAAGATCACCGTGCCGGAGATCTTCGACACGCCGGCGCAACAGAAAGCGAAGGAGAGCGCCACCACTGCCCTCGCGCAGCTCAAGGACGACATCGACTCGAACACCACCCGTCTGCGCATCGTGCCGCTGACCGACGATCTGCTCAGCGGGATCCAGCACATCGAGACCATCGCGTTCGGCGACGACATCAAGGCGGTCGAGTTTTATCTCGACGGCAAGAAGGTGATGACCAAGCGCCAGCCGCCCTACACGCTCGATCTCGATTTCGGCAACGTGCCGCAGGTGCGCCGCGTGCGCGCCGTGGCCCTCAACGCCAACTCCGAGCAGATCACCGGCGATGAGATCGTTCTCAACACCGGCAACGATCCGTTCCGCGTCCGCATCATCTCGCCGCGCATCGCGTTCAAGTTGCACGGCAGGACGCGCGTGGAGATGGCGGTCAATGTGCCCGAGGGAAAGAAGCTCGATCACGTCGAGCTCTTTCTCAACGACACGAAGATGGCCTCGCTCTTCGGGCCGCCATTCGTCCAGACCATCGAGATTCCGGCGCAAGAAGGGGTCGGCTACATCCGCGCGGTGGCCATGCTCAAGGAAGACGCCCAGCCGCCGGTCGAAGATCTGGTGATGATCAACACCCCGCAGTTCATGGAGGAGGTGAACGTTCACCTCGTCGAACTGCCGACCACGGTGCTGCGCAACGGCCATCCCATCAACGATCTTCTCGAGCCCGCCTTCAAGGTGATGGATGAAGGAAAGCCGGTGAAGGTGGCCAAGTTCGAGCACGTGGACAATCTGCCGCTTTCCCTCGGCCTGGCCATCGATACCTCGGCGTCGATGCAGCCGCGGATGTCGGAGGCGCAGAAGGCAGCCGCGCAGTTCTTCACCAACGTGATGCGCAAAGGCGACCGCGCCTTCCTGGTGTCGTTCGATTCGCAGCCGCAGTTGATCCAGCGCTGGTCGCCGCGCCTGGCGGACATGAACGCCGGTCTGGCCAAGCTCCGCGCCGAGGAGTCGACCGCACTCTACGACGCCGTCGTCTACTCGCTCTACAACTTCCTCGGCGTGAAGGGACAGCGCGCGCTGGTGCTGGTCACCGACGGCATGGACACCTCGTCGAAGTTTTCGTTCGATCAGGCGCTCGAGTACGCCCGCCGCGCCGCCGTGCCCATCTACGCCATCGGCATCGGCATTCGCAGCACTGAGGTCGACACGCGCTACAAACTAAGCCGCTTCTGCAGCGAGACCGGCGGCAATGCCTACTACATCGACAACGCCATTCAGCTGGGACGCATCTACACCGACATCCAGAACGAGCTGCGCTCGCAATACATCCTCGGCTTCTATCCTCCCGAGGGGGTGAAGGCCGGCTCGAAGTGGCGATCGGTCGAGGTGCAGGTCAGCGACGGCAAGGCCAAGACCATCCGCGGCTACTACCCATGAGACGCCTCGCGGCCCCGATTCTTCTTCTCGCGCTGTGCGTGAGCGGGGCCGCGCAAACTCTTCCGCCGCCGTCGGCGCAGGGCGTGGTCAAGCTCTCGCGCCGCGAGCGCAAGGATCGCATCGCCAAGCTTTCCGATCAGTACCGGCAGTTCCTCATCGACGTCGATCCGATCATCCAGCAGACGGAGGTCGATACCTTCCTGATCCTGGAGAGCGACGCGCAGCGCGATCTCTACATCGACGACTTCTGGCGCCGGCATGACCTCACCGAAGGAATGCCCAGCGGGATGTTCAAGAAAGTCTTCTACGACCGGATCGATACTGCGCGGGAGCGTTACAAATCGCTGTCGACCGATCGCGCCCGTACCTACCTCGTTCATGGGCAGCCGGCCGAGCTCCTGCTGATCGACACCTGCGAACTGCTTCAGCCGATGGAGATCTGGACCTACCGCGGACTGAAGGGATTCACCCGGGACGCGCACTTCATTTTTTACGTTCCGCGCGTGGCGATCGAGCCCGTTCTGTGGCAGCCATACGCGCTGGCCGTGAGAATGAGCAATGCCGCGAACGATGTGATGGATTCGCGGTTCGACCTGATCTCGGAGTCGGTCGTCGCCACGACCGAGAGCAAGGAAAAGGCGTTCGAGCGAGTCTTCGGCTTCGTCCCCTTGACCAGAGTCACGCATCTGGAGCATGAGTGCGCCGACGGCGCGAAGGTCCTCAGCGTGATGGCCGCCGCACAACTCGTCGGGCTCGCCAACGCCAACGTCTTCAAGCCGCCCGAGGTCGATCCGGAACAGGTTCGCAAGATCTTCCACTCGGTGGTGATGCCCACTTCCGGCGCCACGCCGCTGCCGGCCCAGCTCTCGGTTTCCTATCCGGCAAAGCAAGGCGGCCGCACCGCCGCAGAGATGACTCTTCTCGTTCCGCGCTCGCAACTGGTGGTGAAGGCGGTCGGCGGGACGAATCTCTACAGCCTCGACGTCGTCGGCGAAGTGTTGAAAGACGACAAACTCTTCGAAACCTACCGCTATCGGTTTGACTATCCGGCCGACATCAAGACCGACCAACTCGCGGTCGTCGTCGACCGCCTCCTCCCGCCGAACGAGTATCAGGCGCGGATCAAGGTCGCCGACCTGAACGGAACGAGCGAGGCCATCGTCGAGCAGCGGATCAGTGTCCCCGCGATCGCCGGCTCGCCGGAAGCGCAACAGCGGAAAGAGGACGCCAGCGCGGCATTGACCACGATCAAGGATCGGATCGAGTCGAATACTCCGGTCGTCCGCATCCTGCCGCTGCCCGATGAGCTGCTCAGCGGCGCGCAACACATCGACACGTTCGTCCAGGCCGAGGGCGTCGCCGCCGTCGAGTTCTATCTCGACGGCCGGAAGATCATGAGCAAGCGCCAGCCGCCCTATTCGCTCGAGCTCGACTTCGGCAGCGTTCCGCAGGTGCATCGCATCCGCGCCATCGCCCTCAACGACAAAGGCGACATCATCGCCGGCGACGAAGCGGTGGTGAACACCGGCAACGATCCCTTCCGCGTGCGTATCGTCGCTCCCCGCGTTGCGCCGAAACTGCATGGCCCGACGCGCGTGGAAATGGCCGTCAGCATCCCCGAGGGGAAGCAGCTCGACAAGCTGGAGCTCTTCCTCAACGAAGCGCGCGTGGCCACGCTCTTCGGACCGCCGTACGTGCAGGTGATCGACATCCCGGCCACGGACGGCATCGGCTATCTGCGCGCGGTGGCGTCGCTCAAAGACGTCCCCGAGCAGCCGCCGATCGAAGACGTGGTGACCTTCAACGTGCCGCAGTTCATGGAGGAGGTGAACGTTCACCTCGTGGAGATGCCGACCACCGTGCTGCGCAACGGCCATCCGGTGAACGACCTGCAGCAGGACGCATTCAAGGTGCTCGACGAAGGGAAGCTGGTGAAGGTGGCCAAGTTCGAGCACGTGACCAATCTCCCGCTTTCGATCGGCCTGGCCATCGATACCTCGGCGTCGATGCAGCCGCGGATGTCGGAGGCGCAGAAGGCGGCTTCGCAGTTTTTCACCAACGCGCTGCGCAGCGGCGACCGCGCGTTCCTCGTGTCGTTCGATTCACAACCGCAATTGATTCAACGATGGTCGCCGCGTGTCGCCGACGTGAACGCCGGCCTGGCAAGACTTCGCGCCGAGGAATCGACCGCGCTCTACGACGCCATCGTCTATTCGCTCTACAACTTTCTCGGCGTGAAAGGACAGCGCGCGCTGGTGCTGGTCACCGACGGCAAGGACACGTCGTCGAAATTCACGTACGACCAGGCCATCGAGTATGCCCGCCGCGCGGCCGTTCCCATCTACGCCATCGGCATCGGCATGCGCATGACTGACGTCGACGCGCGATTCAAACTCTCCCGCTTCTGCAGCGAGACCGGCGGCAACGCCTACTTCATCGATCAGGCATCCGAACTCACGCGCATCTACACCGACATCCAGAACGAGCTCCGCTCCCAATACATCCTCGGCTTCTACCCGCCCGAAGGCGTCAAACCCGGCTCGAAATGGCGCGCGGTGGATGTGCAGGTGAGCGACGGCAAGGCGAAGACGATCCGGGGGTATTACCCGTAGCGGCGCGTTGCGCAATCAGGCTGTCACCCCGCGCCTCCGCCGGAGGCCACACCGGCTGCGACGCAGGGCACCGCCGTTCATCGTTGATTACGCCTCCATCTCCACGCGATTTTTGCCGCTCTCTTTCGCCCGGTAGAGCATGGAATCGGCGGCGGCGATGGCGGCGCGGGTGTCGTAGTCGGTTCCTACCCAGACACCGAGGCTGATGGTGATGTGGAGATCGGGAGCGATCGAGGTCAGGTCGAGATGCTCGATGGCGAGTCGCAGGCGCTCGGCGATCTCGCGCGCCTGTTCGGCGGTGGCGGAGTGGAGGACGACCAGGAACTCCTCGCCGCCGATGCGTCCGATCTGATCGTCGGGGCGGAGCGCGAGGCGGCAACCGCGGGCAACCGACTGCAGAACGGCGTCTCCGGCGGCGTGACCGAACGTATCGTTGATCCGTTTGAAGCCATCGATATCGAGCACGATGATGGCCACGGGATGTCCTTCGCGTCTTGCCGCATCGAAGGCGATCTCCGCCGCGGCGAGGATGTGCCGGCGATTGGGGAGCCGGGTCAGCTCGTCGGTCATTGCCATGGCCCGCATCCGGCGCGTGTTCACAACCTGGCGCCAGAAGAGGATGGCCATGGCGATCGCCAGCAGCGCGGTCAGGATGCTGACGGCGATCTGCAGCTTGCGGCGGCGCTCGGCCTCGCTCAGCGCCGCCGCCCGTAGTGCGTTCTCGCGGGCCAGCGCGCGATTCTCCTGATCTTTTTTCTCGCTGTCGAAGGAGACTCGCAGGCGCGATGCAAGCTCGTCGCGGCGCGTCGTGGCCAGCGTTTCCTGGAGCGTGGCGTGGCGCGCGGCGGCTTCGTACGCCTTCTTCCAATCGCCGAGTTGGGCGTAAATGACCGTCACTTCCTCGGCGTTCTTTTCCAGGAAGCGGACGTTGTTTTCCCGTTCGTAGAATTGCCGCGCGGCCTCGAGCTCGGTCAGCGCTTCGGGGAACCGACCCAGTCTGCGCAAGACCATCCCGCGGAACTGCCGGGTGTGCGCCGTGTTCTCCTGGTCATGCCCATGCTCGTAGAACGCCACCGACTCATCGAGCAGCTGCAGCGCCTCGGCGGTCCTCCCCTGCTTCATCAGCGCCGAACCGAGCGCGCGCTTGGTGTATGCGATGTCTTCGGTTCGCCCCAGTTTCTGAAAGGCGCTGAGCGCACGGCGGTAATGCAGCTCCGCGGCCGGAAAATCGCCTTTCACTTCCAGGGTGCTGCCGATGTTGAACAGCGTGTCGGCCACATCGCTCGGCTGTCCGTGTTTCTCGTACTCGCCGAGGAGCTGGCGGTAATACTCGATGGCGCGGTCGTACTGCGCCACATGCTCGTCGGCATAGACGTTGGCGATGTCGGCGAGCGCGTCAAGACGGCCCTTCTCATCGCCGAGCTGCGCGCAGAGGTGATACGACGTCTGCAGATTCGTGAGCGCATCCGCCATGGCGCCACGGCTGTACTGCAGATAGCCGGTCTCGCCCACCGCCTCCGCTTCCAGCGGCAGGTCGCGCAGCCGCCGCGCCATCGCAACGACGGTGCCGTACTCCTGCTCCGCGGCGCTGCTATTCCCGTCCGTCACCAGTGCTTTCGCGTGGCAGGCCATCAGTTTCGCGCGAAGCCCGGCGCTGCTCGCCCGCTCCGCCGCCGGCAGTCCGATCGACACCGCCCGAAACGCCGCCGCCGGCGTGTCGGCCAACTTGCACTCGAGCAGCTGAACATGTGCGACGACCGCCGGATCCGCCGGCTTCCCGCGCTCTACCTGGTCGACCAACTGCCGCGCCCTCGGCTTATCGCTCGTGCGAACGTGCTCCGCCTCATCGAGCATGCGATGCAGTCCCGTGGCATCCGCGGCGCCCGCCCGCACACCCATCAAGCACACGAACGTGTACGCCACGAACCGGCGAATGGTCATATCGGCTCTATACCTGGTACTCCGGCGTCGCGCGGGCGATGTAGCTGTATTCGGTTGCCATCAGCGGATCGCTCCACATCGTTTCGCACAGTTTCTGCGTGTCGTCAGCGATGGTGAGCAACCCCCAGTCCCCTTCGCCCGTGGAACCGAACGACCAGAGTGCTTGTCTCGGATACCGGCCCTTGGGAGGATCAAACTTCCGGACCGTGCCATCGAACCGTGCTCCCGATCCCAGGATCCACCTGCCGCTGATATTTGCGTGGTCGGTGAAAACCATTAGCTGTGCCATGCGAGCTCTCTCTTTCCCGCGCGTTGCGCTTGGTTTGTCTTGGATGGACCGCGACAAGGATACAAGGTGAGCGTGAGGAGACATCAGGAAATGCCGAAGCAAGTGGTCGGATGCTGCAACCCTCGCCACGGCGCTGTTAACTCAAGCTCCTGGTTTTCGTTAGACGATGGGACAATCGGCGTAACGTCCCCACCACATCCACTCACGAAAAGAATCGAGGGTTCATGAACAAGCTTGCTGCTGCCGTCTTCGCGTTCCTTGTTGCCGCTTCGGCCTTCGCTGCCGGGCATACGCTTTACCAGTCGCCTTCGCTGAGCAAAACGAAGATTGCGTTTGCGTATGCGGGGGACATCTGGACCGTCTCGCGCGACGGCGGGGTCGCCGAACGGCTCACCACCTATGCGGGTGTCGAGAGCGATCCGCATTTCTCGCCGGATGGGTCGAAGGTGGCGTTCACCGGTGAGTACGACGGCAACACGGACGTCTACGTCATCTCCGCGGAGGGCGGGAGTCCGCAGCGGCTGACGTTTCATCCCGGCGCGGACCAGGCAGTGGGATGGACCAGCGATGGAAAGAAGGTGCTCTTCCGGTCGTCGCGTCAGAGCGCGCGAGGATATGGCCAGCTGTTTACGATTGGTCTCGATGGTGGACTGCCGGATCTCGTTCCCCTGCCGCACGCCGATGAAGGTTCCTTCTCGCCGGATGACTCCCGGATCGCCTATCAGCCGATCTCGCAGTGGCAGCCGGATTGGAAGCGGCAGAAAGGCGGGCAGACCGGGCAGATCTGGCTGGCGCGGATGTCGGACTCGTCGATCGAGCGCGTACCGCATCCCGGCTCGAACGACCACGCGCCGGCGTGGATGGGCGACACGGTCTACTTCATCTCCGATCGCGGCAGCCGCACCGGCACGACCTCGATCTATGCCTACGACACGCGCTCGAAGTCGGTGTCCGAGGTACTTGCCAACAAGGGGCTCGACATCAAGTCGCTTTCCGCCGGTCCCGACATGCTGGTGTACGAGCAGTTCGGAACGATCTTTCTTCTTGATCCCAAGACGCACGCCTCCAAAGAAGTTTCCATCACCGTCCGCGGCGATTTTCTCGGGCTTCGCGCGCGTTACGAGCCGGCTGCCGATTCCATTCGCAGCGGACGGATCTCGCCGACTGGTGCTCGCGCGGTGTTCGAGGCGCGGGGCGAGATCATCACCGTGCCGGTCGAGAAGGGCGACGCGCGCAATCTGACCAACTCGGTCGGCGTCATGGAGCGCGATCCCGCCTGGTCTCCGGACGGAAAGTCGATCGCCTATTTCTCCGAGGAGTCGGGCGAGTACGCGCTGGTCATCCGCGATCAGCACGGCGATCATCCCGGCAAGCGAATCGACCTCGGGCCGCCGGCCACGTTTTACTACGCGCCGGTCTGGTCGCCCGACAGCACGAAGGTGGCCTACTCCGACCGGCGGTTGAACCTCTGGTACGTCGACGTCGCCACCGGCGCGCGGGTCAAGGTCGACACCAATCCGATCGGATTCAACAACCTGGTGCTGGAGCCGCACTGGTCGCCGGACAGCAAGTGGATCGCCTACGCCCGCTTCCTGCCGAACCTCGTCCGCGCGGTCTTCGTCCACTCGGTCGACTCGGGAAAATCGACGCAGATCACCGACGGTCTCAGCGACGTCGTCTACCCGGTCTTCGATCGCGGCGGCAAGTATCTCTACTTCGCCGCCAGCACCGATATCGGCCGCGGCTTGAGCTGGGCCGATCTTTCCGGCATCGACGCCGTGGCCACGCGCAACGTCTACGCGGCTGTACTTCGCAACGATCTTCCGTCGCCGCTGGCTCCGGAGAGCGATGAGGAGAAGGCCGAGGGGGACAAAGGCAAGGACGCGAAGAGCGAGGTGAAGAAGGACGAGAAGGAGCCGGAGAAGAAAGAGGCGAAAGAGCCGGAGAAAAAGGACGAGGCGAAGAAGCCGAAGGCGGATCCGGTCCGGATCGACTTCGACGGCATCGGCCAGCGCATCATCGCTCTGCCCATCCCGAATGGAAACGTTCAGGGTCTGGCCGCCGGCAAGGCGGGGATTCTCTTCGTCCAGATCGCGCCGCCGTCGTTCTTCGGCAGCGATGACGACGCCGTCAACGTCCGGCGGTTCGATCTCGAGAAACGGAAGGTGAAGGACTTCCTCTCCGGCGTGAATGCATTCGATGTCTCGGCCAACGGCGAGAAGGTGCTGTATCAAAGAAAGAAGGATTGGGCCATCGCGGGGTCGGCCGATGAGCCGAAGGGGGGCGATGGATCGCTGAAGCTCGGCGCGATTCAGATCCGCATCGATCCGCGCGCCGAGTGGCGGCAGATGTTCCGCGACGCCTGGCTGGGCGAGCGCGATCATTTCTACGACGAGAATCACCACGGTCTCGACCTCGAGGCGGCCAGGAAGCTCTACGAGCCGTACCTCGACGCGGTGGCCAATCGCGCCGATCTGAACTACCTCTTCCGCGAGATGCTCAATCAGCTGACCATCGGCCACATGTTCATCCACGGCGGCGACATGCTGGCCACGAAGCCGGTTCCGGGCGGTCTCCTCGGATGCGATTTTCAAATCGATAGCGGGCGGTATCGCTTTGCCCGCGTCTACAGCGGCGAGAACTGGAATCCGGAGCTGCAGGCGCCGCTCACGCAGCCGGGCGTGAACGTGAAAGCCGGCGAGTACCTGATCTCGGTCGGCGGCCGCGATCTTCATGCCGGCGAGAATGTCTATGCACCCTTCGAGAACACGGCCGGCAAGCAGGTGGCCATTCGTGTCGGATCGAAGCCCGATGGCTCCGACGCGCGCGAAGTGGTGGTCGTTCCGATCGGCAGCGAGTCGGCGCTGCGCGGGCGGGCATGGATCGAGGACAACCGGCGCAAGGTCGATCAGCTCAGCGGCGGCAAGCTGGCCTACGTCTACATTCCGAATACCGGCGGAGCGGGCTACCGGAGCTTCAATCGCGACTTCTTCGTGCAGACGCAGAAGGAAGGCGCGGTGATCGATGAGCGGTTCAACCAGGGCGGCCTGCTGGCCGACTACGTGGTGAACATGCTGACGCGGCCGCAGCTCAGCGCCATCCGATTCCGCTATGCCGAGAAGGACGTCTCCGTTCCCGCCGGCGCGATCTACGGTCCGAAAGCGATGCTGATCAACAGCATGTCGGGCAGCGGCGGCGACGCCATGCCGTGGTACTTCCGCAAGATGAACGTCGGGCCGCTCGTCGGCACGCGCACGTGGGGCGGGCTGGTGGCGTCGCAACAGGGACCGCGCCTGATGGACGGCGGAACCTACACCGCGCCTGACGCCGCGGTCTACGGACTGTCGGGCAAATGGGAAGTCGAGAACGCCGGCGTCCCGCCCGACATCGAAGTCGAGCTCGATCCGGCGGAGTGGCGCAAAGGTCGCGATACGCAGCTCGAGGCCGCCGTGACGGTGTTGATGCAGGAGATCGCCAAACATCCGCGCACCGAGCCGGTGAGACCGGCGTTCCCGGTTTACGAGAGGTGCTGCGGGCTCGACGCCAAACACTAGATGTCGAAGGAAACGTAGGTCGAAAACGTAGGTCGGACTCTCAGTCCGACCTACGTTGGATGCGTTTGTTTTTTCGCGAAACCTTCGAATTCACGGCACGTTAACGGTACCTGCACCGTTGCCTGACGGAACAACTGCTACGGTCCGCAAACCAAAGTAACACCGAGGATTCCTTGAGCTCACTATTGCCACTGACTGCTGCTCCTTCTGCTGCTACTTCCGTCAAATCGCTTCGCACCGGTGTTCTCAGCGCCATCGGCACGCTCGACCCGCGCGACTCCGGCGACACCATCACCGGTCTGATCCTCGGGCAGGTTTTCGAGATGGCCTACTCGATGACCGAGTCCGGCGCGCTGGAGCCGTGTCTGTTCGCGGAGTTCCTGCGCAAGGATCGCGACGGAGCGCAGCCAGTCTACTCGGCGCCGGTGCGTTCCGGCATCCTCTTTTCGGACGGGACCGAGCTGACGGCGGAAATTGCGGCGGCATCGCTGTCGAACGCCGGCGCATTGCGCGGACGTGCCACCGTCGCGGCCAGAGACGGACGTGTGGTCTTCACCATGAGCGGCCCCAGCCCCCGCTTCGAGAACGTTCTCTGCCAGTGGAACACCGGCATCGTCCTGGAGCGGCAGGGCACGTTCTACGGAACCGGTCCCTACCGGCTCACGCTTGGCACGACCATGCAGTCGATCAAAGACGCCGGCATGGCGCGGCTGGAGCGCAACCCGAAGTACCGCGGGAAGGCCGCCAGTGACGAGCTGCTGTTCGTCATCTACCCGACCGACGTCGATGGAACTCCGAACCGGTTGATCGACGCCGCCAAACGCGGCGACGTCGACCTGACCCTCAACCTCTCCGTGAACGACATCGTCCGCTACGGGATCAACGGCTATCAGCCGATGATGCAGCCGGGAAACTCGACCGGCATTCTCTTCTTCAACAATCAGCGGCCGATGTTCCGCGACGTCACGCTGCGGCGCGCCATCCAGCACGCCATCAATCCCATCCCCATCGCCGAGATCTCCTACGAGAAGAATCACTTCGCTTTCCTGGCCGGCGACCTCATCCCGCCGCTGATGGGGAAAGCGAGCGGCTCGACGGAAATGCGCGATCGCGAGTTGCTGCGGCGGCATCCGTCGAAGCCCGCCAGCCTGACCCTTCTCGTTCCCTGGATTCCGCGTCCGTATCTGCCGAAACCGATTCCGGTGGCGCGCGAGATCGCCCGGCAGCTCGCCGGGTACGGCATCGACGTCAAACTGCTGGAGACGCGAAGCAGCGAGCACTATTTTCAATCGATCACCATCGGCGATTACGACCTCAGCATCGGCGGCTGGGTGGCCGACAATCCCGATCCGGCGGAGTTCTACGAGTCGCTGCTCTCCTCCGCGCAGGTGTCGACCGGCGGCCAGTACCTCACCAATCAGGCCCGCTGGCAGAATGCCGCCACGGACGCTGCCCTGGCCACCTATCGCGCCGATCCCTCGCCGGCGAATCGCAAGGCCATCACCACGATGATCGAGCAGGACGCGATCCTCATCCCGCTGATCTACGGCGCATCGACCGCGATCCGCAGCCGCAAGGTGAAAAACTTCCACATCGCGCCTTCGGGACACGTCAGCTTCGCGGATGTGGAGATGTTCTGATTTGTCACCCAGAAGGATCTCAAGCCAAGCATAACTTCGTTGAATCCCCTTGACGTCGCGCGGTTTCAGCGCAGAAACCGTAGCTTGAGATCCTTCGCTCGACGCTCAGGATGACAAATGGCTCCGCGCCGCGTTGACGGCAGCCACGTATTGCCGTGCTTTTTCGGTGATGCTGCTCGCTTCGCCTCTGCGCAGCGCGGCCAGGTCGACCAGATCCGCTCCAACCCCGAGAGCGAAAGCCCCGGCGGCGATGAACTCGGCGACGTTTTTCAGGGAGACGCCGCCGGTGGGGATCAGCTCGACCTGCGGCAGCGGGGCCTTGATCGATTTCAGGTAGGTCGCGCCGCCGAGGGCGTTGGCGGGGAAGACTTTCACCGCGTCGGCGCCGGCTTTCCAGGCGGTGACGATCTCGGTCGGCGTCAATGCGCCGGGAAAGACGGCCACGCCGAGACGGCGGCATAGCTCGATCGTGGGGATGTCGAGAGATGGGCTGACGACGAATTTCGCGCCGGCGTCAATGCAGGCCCGCGCGGATTCGGCATCGAGCACGGTGCCGGCGCCGATCAGCGTCTCCTCGCCGAAGCGGCCGGTGAGCTCGGCGATGATTTTCACCGCGCTGGGGACAGTGAGCGTGATCTCGAGGATGGGAATCCCACCCGTGCGGATCGCTTCGACGGCATCGAGCGCCTCGGACGCCGACGTCGCGCGCACCACCGGGACGATGCCGATTTCGCGGATGCGGTCAACGGCTGACACGCGCGGTTCCCCCTTTCATCACCCGCTCGACCTCGGCCAGCGTGGCCATGCTGGTGTCGCCGGGCGTGGTCATCGCCAGCGCGCCGTGGGCCGCGCCGCATTCGACCCCCCAGGCCGGACCGCGACCGGTGAGGAATCCGTAGATCAGTCCCGAGGCGAATGAGTCGCCGCCGCCGACGCGATCGAGGATCTCGAGATCGGGACGGGTCGTGGCTTCGAAAAACTCGCCATCGCACCAGGCGATCGCTCCCCAATCGTTGCGCGTGGCCGTTCGTGCGACACGAAGCGTCGTTGCCACCACCTGCAGCGATGGGAGCTCGGCGCAGACGCGGCCGATCATCTGTTTGAACGCATCGGCGGGCAGCGTGGCGTGATGCTCATCGACGCCTTCGATGTCAAAGCCGAGGGCGACGCTGAAGTCTTCCTCGTTGCCGAAGAGAACGTCGGCGAGGGAGACCAGCTCGCGATTCACCGCGCGTGCTTTCCCGGCGCCGCCGATGCCCTTCCAGAGCGATGGCCGGTAATTCAGATCGTACGAAACGATCACGCCGTGGCGCCGGGCCGCCTCCATCGCTTCGCGGGCAACGAGCGGCGTCGTTTCCGACAGCGCGGCGAAGATGCCGCCGGTATGAAACCAGCGCACACCGCCGGCGAAGAGGCTCTCCCAATCGACGTCGCCCGGCTTCAGCTGCGAGACGGCCGTGTGGCCGCGGTCCGAGCAGCCAAGCGCCGCACGAACGCCGAAGCCGCGCTCGGTGAAGTTCAGACCATTGCGCGCGCGGCGGCCGACACCATCGTCCGCGACCCACTGCAACCACGAGAGGTCGCAGCCACCTTGCAGCATCAGATCTTCGACGAGGCGGCCGACCGGATTGTCGACCAGCGCCGTGACGATGGCGGTGCGCAACCCGAAACAACGACGCAATCCGCGCGCTACGTTGTATTCGCCGCCGCCTTCCCACACCTGAAAGGAACGCGTCGTGGCCACGCGGCCTTCGCCGGGATCGAGGCGAAGCATCACCTCACCGAGGCTCACGAGGTCGTGATGGCAACGCGCGGCGTCGTTGATCTTCACTTTCGCGACGCCTCCAGACCAGAGCCGCCCTGTGCGTACTCCGGCTGCACGTTGACCACACCGAACTGGCGGTCCTCCCCTTCGCGAATCGCCGCCATCATCCAGAGGAAGTTGATCGTGCCGCCGGGCGCGGAGACGTTCGGGTGATAGCCCTGCGGCATCAGAACGACGTCGCCTTCGTGCACCACCGCCACCAGCTCCGGATTGCGCGGATCGTTGTAGACCAGCTGCAGGCCCCAGCCCGGCTCCGGCATGTCGATGTAGAGGTAGGCCTCCTCGAGCATGCGGGCGTGCTCGTGCGGCGGCCACGAAGTCCAGTTTCCGGGGCGGCTGAAGGTGACGCCGGCGAGGATGCGGCCGGCATCGATGTTCTTGCCGATGACGATGTTGACGTCGCGCTCGCATGACGCGCCGCCGGTGTGAAAGTGCAGGCTGGCGTCTTTCTGCACGTCGTCGAAACGCACCAGCTGGATCGGGTAGCGCTTCGTCACCGGCGCCGCGATCTCGGCGATGTCGCAGTCGCCGGAGATGATGACGTCGCTGTCGCGCGGGACGTAGAGCGCGTCGTAGCGTCCGATCGCGTAGGTCGTGCCGCCGGCCGCGATCGCCGCGGCGCCCTTCAGGCAGATGAATCCCGTTTCGCGATCGCCCGTGGAAAACTGCAGCGGCGCGTCGGAGGCGTCGAGGACGATGCGGCCGAAGTGAAGATGGCGCGCCGAGGTCGTTTCGGGTGTGACGGTGATGTGCCGTCCGTGCCGCGCGCCGGTATCGCGTACCACACACGTTCGCGGCTCGATGGCCGCCAGATCGACTGTCATGGTTTCCTCTTCTCCGGTTTCGGTGGTGGCGGCGCCGCTTCCACGGTGACGTCGGTGAGCGTCAGATCGACGATTCCTTCGATCACATGTCCGTTCGTAACGCCGCGGAAGGCGGAGTCGCGCACGACCACCCCTCGGAGCGGCGTTTGTTTCAGAGCGACGATGAACAGCCCGTGCTGGCTGTGCTCCGAGTGCATCCGCTCGACCACGATGTTGCGCACAGCCGGCGGAAAGTCGCCCGACTCGGACATGTAGCGGAGATCGATCTCGATCGGCGCGAGCTTGACGTTCCCGATCTCGATGTCGCGGGCGAAGATGTTTTCGATGACACCTCCCCGCGCGCTGTTCGTCTTCACGCGCAGACCGCGCTCGAGCTCGGGGCTGTCGAGCCGGTTTTTCTCGGCGTAGATGTTCCGCGCGCCGCCGCTGACTTCGCTGCCGACGGTGATCCCGCCATGTCCGTTGTTCATCCGGCAGCCGCGGATCACCACGTTCTCGACGGGCACGTTGATGCGCCGGCCGTCGGCATTGCGGCCCGACTTGAGGGCGATGCAATCATCGCCGGTGTCGAAGACGCAATCCTCGATCAGCACGTCGTGGCACGATTCGGGATCGCAGCCGTCGGTGTTCGGTCCGTGGCCGATCACGGTCACGCGGCGGATGGTCACGTTCGTCGAGAGCGTCGGATGCAGCACCCAGAACGGCGCGTTCCGGATGGTGATGCCCTCGATGAGGATGTTCTTGCAGCGATACGGCTCGACGAATGTGGGTCGCAGGAAGTGGCCCGCGCCGTAGACGCGCTGCGCAACCGGCACGCCTTCGTCGTTCTGTTTGAAGAGCGCGTTGCGGTCATCGTTCTGGAGCCGCGGCTCTTTCTCCGCCTTCCAGTTCCACCAATGCGTTTCGTCCGCCTGGCCGTCGAGGGTTCCCTCGCCGGTGATGGCCACGTCTTCGCAATCGGCGGCGTAGATCAGCGGCGAGTAGTTCATCAGCTCCACGCCTTCCCAGCGCGTGAGGACGTTCGGATAGCGAGCCGGATCCTGGCTGAAACGAAGCGTGGCACCGGCATCGAGATGAAGATCGACGTGACTGCGCAACTGAATCGGACCGGTCAGGTAATCGCCCTTCGGAACGATGACGTGGCCACCGCCGGCGCGTGAACAGGCGTCGATGGCCTTGGCGATTGCGGTGCTGGCATCACCGCCGTCGGTTGCGCCGTACTTCGTGATCACGAAATCGCGCGCCGGAAAATGCGGCGGGACGATGCGGCTGAGGATTTCGGGAACGGCTGTCCAGGGATCGGCCGCAGACGCCGCAACGGCGATGAGAACCGCGATGAAGGCAACGAGACAGCGAGCGAGGTTTCGCATCTCAGGGAGTGACCACCTCGACGCGCAGCGGTGACTTCACCCGCCGCGCCCATTGTTCGACGTACCGGTCCCAGTCGCCGACATCGGCAAAATCGCCGCTTTTGTCCCAACCGGTGCCGGCGTAGTAGACGGCCGGCGTCCTGGCCACGATCAGATGATTGCCATCCGCCTCGGTTACATCGACGATGGCGGCGGCATCGAGGACGATGGCGCAACCGAACTTGCCGGTGCCGCCGATCACCGGTCCCCACGCGCGAATCCATCCCGCGGCACGTTCGATGCGCACGTCGGTTGCGGCGAATTTCTTGATGCCGGCGGCGTGCTGCAGCTCTCCATCGGCGTCGTAGCGGCTCTCGAAGCGATTGAAGTTCTGGCCGGCATCGAGCGTGATCCGTTTGGTCTCGGATCGAATGCCTGAACCTTCCCACACCGGATAACGCAGCTCGAACACCAGCCGGATCGGACCGTTGGCGAGCACGCGCGAGTCGCGAAAGTTTTTCGATACCACCAGCTTGCCGTCCCGCCAGATCCCGCTTCCGCCGCAACCGCGGCTGCGGCCGGCCGAGTAGAAGTCCGCTCCTTCGCCGGTGTCGCGGTGATAATCGTCGACCATGTACCAGTCGTTCACGATCAGTCGGCGCGTCCGTTTGAGCCAGACGTCGACGCTGCTCGATGTCAGCGGCTCCTTCTGCCACGTCTCCAGCGCGGCGCCGTACACGCGATGCGCAACGCGATCGTTCTCCCACGCGAAGTCGTCGTATCGCTCGCGGACGAACCGGCCGTAGACGCGAAAATCCTCTTTCCGATAAACCACGCGCTCACCAGCGCGCAGATCGAATGACCGCACGCCGCGGGCCGGCATGTCGGTCTGGAAGATGAGACTTTCCGGTGTCCCGTCGGCATCGAGGTCGAGCGTTTGCGCGAGAACTTCACGGCCGGAGTCGTGATCGAAGACGTGAACGCGAGTCAGATCGCCGAGAGCTTTCAGCGGCGATGCGGCGATCTCCACCGTCTCCGAGGATCGCGCCAGCGGCAGCTCGTTGTGAACGTTGACGCGCAGCGCCGGCCCCTCGGCGTGCAGAACAGAACCGGCGGCCAGAACGGCCGCCGGTAGCAGATGACGAAAGAGTGGCCTCACCTTAGAAGGATAGCCGCCCGCCGAGTTGGATGTCGCGCGGATTGTTGCGATCCTGATTCACGAGGCCGAACTGCGCATTGCGCGGATCCATGTTGGCGTTGAAGAGCACCGTGTAGTTCAGGGCGTTGATCGATTCGATGCGTAGCTGGAACCGCATCGCGCCCGGCAGATCGAAGGTCTTGTAGATGCCGACGTCCATCAGGTGAAGAGGATCCGATCGCACGTTCGGCAGCGTCGAAGGGAACGTGCGCACGTTGTTGCCGAGCTGAATGCGCGTATCGGTGCGGCCCGTACCGCCGGCGATGAAGAATCCCGAGGTGTCCCAGGCCGGGCAATCGAGACCGGCCACGCCCTTCGGATTTCCGGGGCAGACATGCTTGCCGATGTATGAATGCAGGTCGCGCGGATCGCGGGACGGGTCGTAGTAGACGTTGCCCCAGCTGAGCGGGAAGCCGCTCTGATACTGATACGTGGCGCTGATCGCCCAACCTCCGAGCAGAGCGTCGGTAAAGCCTTTCCAGTTGGAGCCCCATCTCTTTCCCGCGCCGAACGGAAGGTCGAGCGTGCCGCTGAACGTGGCCCGATTCGGCCGGTCGTTGGGCGACACGCGATCCTCGAGAACGTCGTTCGAGGGGTTGAGCATGTTGAGTTTGTCGCGAAGCCGCGAGCGCGTGTACGACGCGGTCATCGACGCGCCGTAGGCGAAGCGCTTCTCGATTGCCACCGAGGCCGCTCGGTAGCTGTCCGATCCCTTGTACTCCTCGGTGACGATGCTGAGGAACTCCGGGAACGGCTTCAAGAGCTGGCCGCGCGTCGTGGTCGTCCCGTTCAGCGTGGTCCCGGGCAGCATTCCGGCGAACGGATTCGTGACCGAGGCGCTCAGAAGGCTTTCCTGCGCGGTATCGCGAATGTTGGAGGTGGAGAGGTATTGATACGGGATGCCGTTCAGCTCCCGCTGCACCGGCAGATGCGTGCCGCGCGAATCGAGGTAGAAGACTTCCATCTTCCAGCCCGTGCCGAGGTCGCGCTGCCCACCGATCTGCCAGCGCCGGTAGTACGGCGTCGTACGCTCCGACGGGACGACCGAGCCGATGGCCAGACCGAGTCCGGTGGCCGCGCCGAGCGAGGCGCCGGTCGGCTGAACCAAACCACCGCTCGGAATGGGATTGCTCAGGTTCGCCAGGAAGGTGGCGCCGTTGTTGTCGGTGGTGACGATTGCCGTCGGCGCCGAGAAGCCGGTCTGGTTGCCGGCATCGAAGTAGTAGTCGTAGCTGAAGAGACCCGCGCCTCCGCGGATGACGGTCTTGTCGCCGAGCTGGTAGGAGAAGGCGGCGCGCGGCATCACCTTGTGGAGATTGTTGTAGATCCCTCCGTGCGTGAACTGCAGACCGCCGCGAACGTGGAACTGATCGACCGGGATCTGGGCGATCGGACTCTTGGCGTAATTGGCCAGCGCCGCCGCTTCGATCGGACTGCTGATCGAGGTATCGAATCCCGACACCGCCTGATCGTGCGCCTCGGTCATGGCCTGTTCCAGCTCCATGCGCAATCCGAGGTTCACGCTGAGGTTCTGCGTGAGCTGCCAGTCGTCCTGAACGAACAGCGCATGCGAGACCTGGCGATAGTCGGCCTTGGAGGCGATCTCGAACTGGCTCGACACGCCGCCGGCCGTTGCCACCGCGCCGGTCCCTGTGGTCGGAAGGCCGAGGAGGAACTGCGCCCACGACTGCGCAGGGTCGTTCAGCGGCGCGGAGTTGTTGAGCCGCGTGTAGGCACCGTTGAAGTTGTAGCGTCCCGCGCCGTACGCGGGGACTTCGATCTTCCAGCGCTGATTGCGAAGTTCATAGCCGGCGCGGATCGACTGCCCGGCCAGCTGCCAGTCGACGCTGGGAACGAAGGAGACGTTGGTGAACGGCCGGTTGAATCCCGTTCCCCAATCCGACCGCATCGAGCCGAGCGTGGCGATGGTCGAATTCGAGTTCGTGGTGCTGAATCCGCCGAAGGTGATGAAGGGCAGGTACTTGTAGCCGTTCATCAGGCTTACCGCGGTCTGGGAGAAGCCCATGGTGGCCGGATCGAACTCCTCGCCCGCCTGACGCCATTCGCCGAACTGCGACCAGGCGGTGCGGACGTCGAACACCAGCGAGCTGGTTTTGATGACCGTGTATCCGAGCGTCGTTCCTTTGTTGCTGCGATAGTCGAAGCCGTGGGTGACGTCGAAGCCGTTGATGGCGCCGTTCTGCGCGTTCGCAGCACCGAGAGCCCAGTTGTAGCGGTCTTCCTGACGCTTGTTGTAGTAGCCGTCGATGAAGAGCTTGTTCGAGTTGTTGATGTTGTGATCGATGCGGCCGAGGATGGCGTTGTAGTCGTAGGGCCGCAGCTGGTTCGTAAAGTAGTTGCCGCTGGTGCCGGCTTTGTTGGGCTCGGGATAGAGCGCGGCGTAGGCCTTGGCCACGGCGTTGATTCGATCGGCCGGGATCTGATTGCCGGCGAAGGCTTTCCGGGTGAGGTTGGTCCCGGTCGCGGTCAGCGGGTCGTAAACCAGCGTCGAGAACTCCGAGAAATCGCCCTGCCGCATCTTCATCGTCGGAACGGTGTACGTGGCCGGCTCCGCATTCACGTCGCGAAGGCGCTCGACCGAGAACATGAAGAAGGGGCGGTCGCGCACGATGGGACCGGAGATGGTGGAAGTGCCGCGGTTGTACTGGCGGGGCGGCTTGTCCGCGCCGGCGCGCTGCGTGAGAAGCGGCGTGGCGGTCCGGCTGCTGTCGCGATTGAAGTACGAGACGTTTGCCTTGATCGAGTTCGTGCCGCTGCGAAGGGCCAGATTCACCGTCGCGCCGGCGGAGTGACCCGACTCGGCATCGAACGCGTTCGTCTGAACCTTGAACTCGGCAATGGCGTCCGAGGGAGGCGAGAAGCCGACCACGCCGCTGTTGTTGCCCGGCGAGCTGGTGTTCGGCGAGACCTTGTTGGGCGCGCCGTCGAGGGTGAAGTCGTTGCCGCCCTGCGAACCGTTGGCGATGATGCCGGCCAACCCGGCGTTGTCCATCGGCCGGTCGAAGTGGAGATCGGAGTTGTCGACCAGGCCCGGCGCGAGCCGCGACAGCATGTAGGCCGTACCGTCGCCGAGCGGGAGGCGCTGGATCTGGGCGCTGTCGATGACCTGTCCTGTCGCGGGAGAGGTGGTGTCGAGCAGCGGCGTGGAGGCCGTGACCTGGATGACTTCCGTCAGCGCGCCCTGCTCCATCTTGAAGTCGACCCCGACGGTGTCGCCGACATGGACCACGATCGCTTTTCGGATCTGGGTTTTGAAGCCATCGAGCGCCGCTTCGACCGAGTAGGTGCCGGCATTGAGATGAGGGGCGTGATAGACGCCCTTCGAATCGGTGACCGACGTGACGGTGACGTTTGTGTCGGCGTTCTTCACGGTGATGGTCACGCCGGGAAGCAGCGCTCCGGTGCTGTCTTTCACGATTCCGCTGATCGCTCCGCGGGAATCCTGAGCCGATAAGGGAAGGCTGATGAGAATGAGGGCCAGGGCAAAGAGCACCGCAAAGCTGAATCGTTGCTTCATGGGCAACCTCCTCGAATTCGCGCCGGATTGACTTGGTTCGTGAGCGGGTATGTTATATGACCACTACAGCACGCTAGTCAAGCGTTGTCTTACCACTAGGACATGAATCGATGAATCGTCCATTTCTTTCCATTGCTCTCACCATCGCGATTTTCACTTGTGCGACGCTCCCGAGTCCGCCGGAGAATCACGCTGGAGCTGATAAACAAACAGCGCCTCGTACATCGACATTGGTAATACCAATTAGCCTTGGCGCTCCCACGATCGGCGGGCTGGAAGGCGCCGTGCTCCGGGTCACCACCCTCGCCGCCGGCGGCCCGGGCTCACTCCGGCAGGCGCTGGAAGACCCGCGGCCACGCCTGGTGGTCTTCGAGGTCGGCGGCGTGATCGATCTTCAGGGCCGGTCGATCGATGTGAGGAGTCCCTGGCTGACGCTCGCTGGCCAGACGGCACCTGATCCCGGCATCACCCTGATCCGCGGCAGCCTCTCCATCGAGACCCACGATGTGATGATCCAGCACATCGCCGTCCGCCCAGGCGACGGCGGCCCGGGAAAGCCCTACAACGATTGGTCCCCGGACGCCCTCGGCGCGCACCGCGGAAACGCCGGCCCCGTTCACCACGTGGTCTTCGACCATTGCTCCGCCACCTGGGCCGTCGACGAGAATCTCTCCGCCTCGGGACCGGCGGACGTCGATCCGACGAATGATGCCGGCATCACCGCTCACGACATCACGCTCCGGCACTGCCTGATCGCCGAGGGGTTGTCGCACGCGACGCATCCAAAGGGCGAGCATTCGAAAGGAACGCTGATCCACGATGGCGTCCGCAACGTGGTGATCACCGGCTGCCTCTACGCCCACAACCGCGAGCGCAATCCGCGCCTGAAAGGCGGCACGACGGCGATCGTCGCCGCAAACGTGATGTACGACTGGGGCTCCTCCTGCGTCGGAGTCGGCAAGCACGGAAACCGTCAGGATTTGAAACCCTCGGAGACGGTACTCATCGGCAACGTGGCCATCGCGGGGACGGATACGCACGCGAAGCTGTTCGTGAAGAGCGTCGATCCAGGCGGGCGGGTGTTTCTGCGGGATAACGTCGCGGTGGCGGCGAACGGTTCATCGATTCCGATGACCGATGACGATGTCGCGCCGTTGCGCGCACCGTCCTTGCCCGACATTCATCCGTGGGACGCCGCCGCTCAAGTCCTCCGCACCGCCGGTTCCCGCGCCGCACGCCGCGATCCGATCGATGCGCGCATCGTTCGATCGGTGATCGACGGCAGTGGGAGGATCATCGATAGCCAGGAGCAAGTGGGTGGCTATCCGGTTCGAGCGCCGAGCACGCGCGCGCTCTCGGTTCCGGATGGTGTCGAGGCGCGGAGGAACTGGCTCAATGAGTTGTCGCGCGCGCTCGAGGAAGACAAGACGCTTGATCTTGGGCCACTTTGGAAGAGGATGGGCCGGCTTTGAAGGCGAATGCAGCTCTCCTTACCAGATTAGTGATATTCTGACTTTTGGTAAGGAGGCATCTTGAGCTCAACGACATTGACGTCCAAAGGACAAATCACCCTTCCGAAGGACATCCGTGATCGGCTAGCGCTAAAGCAGGGTGACCGATTCGAGGTTGCGATTGGACTCGATGGGTTGCTGACGCTCGAACGCGAGCAACCGCCGCCCCTGGATCGTGGCTTTGGCATGCTTCAGCGGCTGGCCAGACGCAGGACTGTCTCGATCGCCGATATGCGCGCCGCCGTGCGACACCGCGCGAAAAAGAAGCATTCGGTGAAACGCGCTTGATCGCTCTCGACACCAACGTGCTGGTCAGGTTCCTGGTGCGCGACGACGAATACCAGGCAATGCGGGCTCGTAATTTGGTGGAGACCTGCCGAGCAACGGGCGACACCTGCCTCGTCAGTAATCCGGTGCTCTGCGAACTCGAGTGGGTCCTCGAAAGCGCCTACCGCGCCTCGCGCTCGGACATCGTGTCCTCCGTCCGAATGCTGCTGACCACGCCGCCCTTCGTGCTGGAGGATGCCGAACTCCTGGAGCGCGCGCTCCAGATGTACTCGAAGGGAAAGGGTGATCTATCCGACTACATCCTCGGCGAGATTGCCCGCGCTAGCGGCGCTCGAACCACATACACGTTCGACCGCGACCTCCGAAACGCCGAGGGATTCACGCGACTGCAGTAATGATTTTGGCCTACCTCCCCTCCATCTCCATGCTCGCAAAGATGAACGGCCCCACCGCCTTCGGATCGTTATCGCGAACTTTCTCGGTCACGTAGTACTCGTACGTACCGTCGCGGTAGCGCTCCTTCTCCGGATCGCCGCCGAGGCCGACGACCTGGACGGCGCGGTGGATAGTGACCAGGCCGTCCTTGTCGACTTCGATGAACTCCTTGAGAAGACCGTTGTAGGCGCGGCGGCCGATCTCGCCGTACTTCGCGTCGATGTAGCCGAGGCGGGAGGATTTGAGGAGGACGAAGGTGAACATCGCCGAGGCGGACGACTCGAGATAGTTCTTCTCGCGGCCGGGTTGATCGACGATCTGCCACCAGACGCCGCTCTTCGGATCCTGCACGCGCGTGATCGCGTCCGCAAAGCGCTGAAGGATGGCGATCAGTTCGCCTCGGCGTGGGTGATCGGGCGGGATGAAGTCGAGCGTCTCCACCAAACCCATCGCGTACCAACCCATGGCCCGGCCCCAGAACGCGGGTGAACGTCCCGTCTTCGGATCGGACCATTTCTGCTCGCGGCTCTCATCCCAACCATGGGTGAGCAGGCCGGTCTTTTCATCGCGCGCATGCTTCTCCATCAGCACGAACTGCGTGATGACGTCGTCGAACGCGGCCGGATCGTGGAAGACCTTTCCGTACTGCGCGTAGAACGGCGCGGCCATGTAGAGACCATCGAGCCACATCTGATGCGGGTACCGCTTCTTGTGCCAGAAGCCGCAGTCGGCATTGCGCGGGTGGCCGCGCAGTTGCTGCCGCAGCGTCTCGATGGCCTTCCGATATTTTTCGTCGTGCGTTTTTTCGTACAGCAGAAAGAGCGGCTTGCCGGGATTGATGCGATCGAGGCTGTACTCGTCCAGCCGATAGACGTGAATGGTGCCGTCGGCGTCGATCATGCCGTCGTACCACGCCTTGGCGTATTGCCAGTACCGCTCGTCGAGCGTGCGCTGGTAGAGATCGAACATCGCTTTCAGTACGAGGCCCTGCGTGTAGTCCCATTTCGGCTTGTCGCTGTCGAGCAGCAGCGGATCGGGCGTTCGCTTCATCACCGACTCCGCCATGCGCGTTGACCACGGCGGCGTGATGTCCGGCAGCGTCGCCGCCCGAATGTACGGTGCGAGCTCGGGAACGGCGCTTCGCACTTCCTCCGCCATCAACGCGCCGAAGAGCGCGCTGCCCTCATCGTTGAGATGGGTCTTGTCGAGCGTTCCATCGGGCTTCAGCGGACCGAGCGCAGGGCTGACCGCAGGCCCGAGGCGGTCGAGCAATTCGATGCTCTTCGCGTGCAGATCGACGAGCGGCACACTCTTCTCGGCCGCCACGCTGCGCGTCGCCTTGGCGTAGTCGCCGAGGTCCGAGTGAACGCGACCGTCGACTCCGAAGTAGCGGCGCGTGAGCGGCGTGATCAGAATCGGCTTCGCTCCGGCGGCACGCGCCTCATCGACGTAACGCGCCATGTTCGCGCGGAACGTCGGGAGGCCGGTCTCGCGGTCGAGGCCCTTACCGGGAATGTCGTTATGACCGAACTGCAGGAGGATGTACGTCGGCCGCCGTGCGATCGCCTCCTTCCAATGTCCCTCGGCGCGATAACTCTTCGAGCTTCGCCCGCCGAGCGCGAGGTTGAGCAGCGTCGCGCTCTCATCGACGTAACGCTTGAAACCGCGTCCCCATCCGCTCTTCTCCGTCACCGTCGAATCGCCGACGAGTGCGATCCGAACCGTGCGCGGATCGGTACGGAATGACCAGAGCGGACCGGCCACGATCCCGTTCGCGGTCACCGAGTCGACGCGCCAGTAGTACGTCGCTCCCGATTCGAGAGAACCCGTTACGAACGTCGCCCCGGCTTGTTCGACACGAAACTCCGGTGGATTGGTCTTGCCGAAGTAGAGGCGTTGCGCGCGTGCGTTGCGGCCGGGCGTCCAGCGCAGCGTCACACCCGACGGATCGGCCCAGCGCCAGCCATTCTCCGGACGCGGGATTGCGGCGAATGGCAGCACCGCCGGCAGCGACTCGGGATTCCAGCGGCCGCCGAACGTCCACTCCGCGGTGATCTCCTCATCGCGCGGCGATCCGGCAGCGGTACGAAGGTTGTCGGCAAACCACGCGAAGTCTCCGCCGGTGCGATGAACGTTGGCGTAGTAGTAGCGCTCGCCCCAGAGGTATCGATCCGGCTCCGGCACCTGGTAGATCGGGCGATCGGCAATGTTCGCGGACAGCGTCGAGTCGAGAACGTAAAACTGCGCGTCGCGATGGTTGCGGCCGAGGGCAATGCCGGGATCGCCGTCGAACTCCGAATGGCGAACGACCAGCTTCTGGTCCTTATCTTTACTGCCGTCGTGCCAGATGCTGGCGTTCGGGTTGTGACCGAAGAAGCGGCTGTTGGTGATGTAGGCCCAGCCGCGCGGGCAGACGAAATCGACCCAACCCTCGAAATACGAATCGTCGTAGTACGACAGGCCGGACTCGCTGTTCCAGAGACTCAGCGTGTCGCCGCCGTCGGCGATCACGTTCGCATGCAGGATGGCGATGCGATTGGCGTCGCCCATTGCTCGGATGGCGAACTGGTGATCGTGATCGTCGTGATCTTTACCGTAATCATTGCGCACGGTCAGGTTGGCGATGATCACGTCCGCCGACTGCGGGCCGATGTTGATCACCGCCGCGCCCCAATCGTCCGGATGCGTCTTCCGCCACTCGCGGCGCAGCTCGGCGTATTCGATCCGCGTGCGTTCGCGATCCTCACCCACCAGCGCAACGTGGCTGGTGGTGATCATTACCTTCTCGCGATAGACGCCGTTGCGGATGACGATGGTCCGGTTCTCAGCGTTGGCGGATGGGAGGGAGTCGAGCGCGGCCTGGATGGTGCGAAAGTCACCGCTGCCGTCCTGCGCTACGACGATCTCCGCGGCGTTGCCGGACATCGCTAAGATGCCCAGAAACAGGGCCGAGCAAACTCTCTCTGACAGATAGGTCATACCAATTTGACAAATAGAGCGCTGTAATACGAGAGCATCAGCTGCAACAGTGGCGGATGCTACTCCATCTTTTTCGAATTGGTCAATCCATGTGGTTGACAATCTCGGACAGGTGTAGAGAATTGGTCAAGCCATTACCCAACATTGGAATGAGGAGCAAACCCGTGACGAAGGAGAAGGACGAGGCGGCGACCCACGCGATCGAAATTCAATCGGCCGATCAGGTGGTGCGTCATGTTGCGGTTCTGATCGAAGGCGGAAAGCTGCGGCCCGGCGACCGTCTCGTGCCCGAGCGCGAGCTGGCGCAGGAGCTGGGCGTGAGCCGCCCCACCGTTCGCGCCGGACTGCACGCGCTGGCGGCGATGGGCGTCACCGAGTCGCGCCAGGGCGCCGGCACGTTCATCACCGGCGGCCCTCCCCGCCTCGGCGCGGGACCGCTGAGCTTTCTTGCCGCGCTGCACGGTTTCACGCGCGACGAGATTTTCGAAGCGCGCCGCATCCTCGAAGTCGGCGCCGCCGGACTGGCGGCGGAAGTGAACCTCACCGATCGCCACGCCACCATGTCGGAGGAAGTGACCGGCATGTTCGCCAGCCTGAGCGAGCCGCAGACCTTCCTGGTGCACGACGTGCGGTTCCATCGCGCCGTCGCCGCCGCGTCCGGCAATCCGGTGCTAGCGGCGCTGGTGGAGATGATCTCGTCGCTCGTTTACGAACAGCGTCGCATGACCGTCGAGCGCGCGCACGATCTGAAAGAGTCTGCCGAGATGCATCGCCGCATCTACCAGGCCATCCGCGAAGGCGATCCCGATCGGGCGCGCACGGAGATGACCCGTCATCTCGATATGGCCCGCCAGGCGCAGGCCTCCGAAGAGTTGCCGGCAGGCGTGTTGCCATCGAAAGTCGTGGGGTCGGTCGCTTGAGCGCGACCGCGCTTCCGCTGGCCGGCCGCGTGGCCGTCGTGACCGGCGGAACGTCGGGGATCGGTCTCGCGCTCGTGCGCGGAATGGCCGATGCGGGAGCGGACGTCGTTCCGATCTCGCGCCGCCAGGAGCAGGTCGAAGCGGCTGCCGCCGAGGTCGAAGCGCGTGGCAAACGCAGCGTGCGGATCATCGCGGATGTGAGCGATCGCGCATCGCTCGACGCCGCATTGCAGCAGGTCCTCGCTGGATTCGCCGGCGTCGACATCCTTGTCAACTGTGCCGGCATCACCAAGCGCACGCCGACCATCGACGTCAGCGATCAGGAATGGAGCTCCATCATCGACACGAATCTGACCGGAACCTGGCGCAGCTGCCAGGTCTTCGGCCGGCACATGCTCGACCGCGGCTACGGACGCATCATTAATATTGCCTCGCTGGCATCGTTCGTCGGGCTGTTCGAAGTGGCCGCCTACACTGCCAGCAAGGCCGCCGTCGCCGGACTGACGCGCGCCCTTGCCGTCGAATGGGGCGAGCGCGGCGTGAACGTGAACGCCATCGCCCCCGGCGTCTTCCGCACGGCGCTCAACTCCAACCTGCTCGACGGCACCGAGCGAGGTAAAGAGTTCCGGCTGCGCACGCCGCTGAAGCGATTCGGCCGCGTCGAAGAACTGGCTGGCGCCTGCGTCTTTCTGGCATCCGAGGCCGCGAGCTTCGTCAACGGCGAAGTGCTGGCGGTGGATGGCGGATTCCTCGCCAGCGGGGTGAATCAATGAAGATCACCGAAGTCCTCGTGCGTGACATCCGCTTTCCGACGTCGTACGACCTCGATGGATCGGATGCCCTCAATCGCGGCGACTACTCGGCGACCTACGTCACGCTGCTGACCGACTCCGGCCTCACCGGCGACGGCCTGACCTTCACCAACGGCCGCGGCAACGAAGTCTGCGTCGCCGCCGTCCGCGCGCTCGAGCATCACGTCGTTGGCCGCCGCCTCGGCGACATCCTCGCTAATCTTCGCGGCTTCTATCGCGACCTCACCGTCGACAACCAGCTCCGCTGGCTCGGACCGGAGAAAGGCATCCTGCACATGGCCACCGGTGCGCTCATCAACGCCGTGTGGGACCTGTGGGCGAAACGCGAAGGGAAACCGATGTGGAAGCTGCTGGCCGACCTCACGCCCGAGCAGATCGTCGCCGCCATCGACTTCACCTACATCACCGACGTCCTCACGCCCGATGACGCGCTGGAGATGCTGCACCGGCAGCAATCGGGAAAAGCGGCGCGCGAGGCCGAGATGCGCCGCAACGGTTTCCCGGCCTACACCACGTCGACCAGCTGGCTCGGCTATCCCGACGACAAAGTCCGGCGCCTGTGCCGCGAAGCGAACGCGCAGGGCTGGACCGCCTTCAAGATGAAGGTCGGCCTGAACCTGGAAGACAACGTCAAGCGCGCCGCCCTCATGCGCGAGGAGATCGGCAGCGAACGGCGCCTGATGATGGACGCCAACCAGTGCTGGGACGTCGGCGAGGCCATCCGGCAAATGAAGGAGCTGGCCCGCTTCGATCCGTGGTGGATCGAGGAGCCGACCAGCCCCGATGACGTTCTCGGCCACGCCGCGATCGCGCGCGCCGTCGCCCCGATCGGCGTCGCCACCGGCGAGGTCTGCCAGAACCGCGTCCTCTTCAAACAGTTCCTGCAGGCCGACGCGATCAGCTTCCTGCAGGTCGACAGCTGCCGGATGGGCGGCGTCAACGAAGTGCTGGCCGTGCTGCTGATGGCGGCCAAGTTCGGCGTGCCGGTCTGCCCGCACGCCGGCGGCGTCGGCCTCTGCGAATACGTCCAGCACATCTCGATCTTCGACTACATCGCCATCAGCGGCAGCCTCGAAAACCGGATGTGCGAGTACGTCGATCACCTGCACGAGCACTTCGTCGATCCGTGCATCGTCCGCAACGCGCATTACGTCGCGCCGCTGCGGCCGGGATACAGCATCTCCATCCGGCCGGAGTCGCTCGATGCCTACGAGTTCCCCGGCGGCCGTGTCTGGCGTGCGCTGGAGACCGTGGCCTGATGAGCGAAACGCGCACGACCAACGTCCGCTGGATCGTCTGCGCGCTGCTGTTCTTCGCCACGACGGTCAATTACATCGACCGCCAGATCCTCGCGCTGATCAAGGAGCTGCTCGATCACGACCTCGGATGGACCAACGAGCAATTCGGCCTGGTCAACTCCGCTTTCCAAGGCGCGTACGCTGCCGGCCTGCTCGGCTTCGGCTGGTTCGTCGATCGCTACGGCACGAAGATCGGCTACGCGGTCTCGATCTTCGCCTGGAGCTTGGTCGCCATGGCCCACGCGCTGGTCGGCTCGATCAACGGATTCTTTGTCGCGCGCGTGGCCCTCGGTGTCAGCGAAGGAGGCAACTTCCCCTCGGCGATCAAAGCGGTGGCGCTCTGGTTCCCGAAACGCGAGCGCGCCTTCGCCACGGCCATCTTCAACGCCGGCGCAAACGTCGGAGCCATCATCGCTCCGGCCACGATTCCGTTCGTCGCTTACACGCTCGGCTGGCGATGGGCATTCATCTTGGCCGGCATTGCCGGGTTGATCTGGCTGCCGTTCTGGTTCCGGCTTTACGAGATCCCCGAGCGGCGCAAGCGCGTTTCCGCATCCGAGCTGGAACTGATTCGCAGCGACGCCGATGAAGCCGGCGCCGGCGGCGTGCCGATGGGCTGGATCCGCTCGCTGCGCTACCCGCAGACGTGGTCGTTCATCGTGGCGAAATTCATGACCGATCCGGTCTGGTGGTTCTTCCTGATTTGGCTGCCCGACTACTTCAAGGCCACGCGCGGACTGAACATCAAGAAAAGCTGGGTGCACCTGGTGACGATCTACGCCATCGTGACGGTGCTTAGCATCGCCGGCGGATGGGTGACCGGTTACCTGAGCCGCCACGGCTGGAGCGTGACGCGCGCGCGCAAAACGGGGATGTTCCTTTTCGCGCTCTGCGTGCTGCCGATTCTGGCGGCGACGCATGTAGCCAACTGGCCGGCGGTGCTGATCATCGGCGTGGTGGCCTCGGCGCATCAGGCCTGGTCGGCCAATCTCTACACCACCGTCTCCGACATGTTCGCCAAGAAGGACGTCGGCACGATCATCGGACTCGGCGGGATGGCCGGATCGATCGGCGGCATTCTCTTTCCCTGGATTTGCGGACGCATCCTCGACCGCTACCACGCCATCGGCAACGTCACCGCCGGCTACGCCATCCTCTTCTCGATCTGCGCGTTCGCGTACTTGATCGCCTTCGCCTTCCACCACCTTCTCGCGCCGGAATTCGAGCCCTTCGAGCCATGACGCCATTCATTCACGACGACTTTCTGCTGGAGACCGGCGTCGCCCGCGACCTCTATCACCGCTACGTCGCCGATCTGCCGATCATCGACTATCACTGCCATCTGCCGGTGGCGCAGATCGCCAGCGATCATCGATTCCGCTCCCTGACCGCGATCTGGCTCGACGGCGATCACTACAAGTGGCGGGCCATGCGCGCGAACGGAATCGCCGAGCGCTTCTGCACCGGGGATGGTTCTGACTATGACAAGTTCGAGGCCTGGGCGCGGACGGTTCCGGCCACGTTGCGCAATCCGCTCTACCACTGGACACACCTCGAGTTGAAACGCCCGTTCGGCGTAACCGAGCTGCTCTCCGAACGAACCGCGCGCACGATCTACGATCGCTGCAACGCGCTGCTGCAGCAGCCCGACTTCTCGACGCAGGGGTTACTGCGCCAGTTTCGCGTCGCCGTCGTCTGCACGACGGACGATCCGGCTGACTCGCTCGAGCATCACCACGCACTGGCGCAACGAGTCGATCCCGATACGCGCGTCGTCCCGACCTGGCGTCCCGACGCCGCGCTGGCGATCGACGATCTGCCGTCATTTAACGCCTGGCTCGATCGCCTCGGAGCCACAGCCGGAATCTCCATTACCTCGTTCGACCGATTGCTCGACGCGCTCGATCAACGCCACGCTGCGTTTCACGAAGCCGGATGCCGCGCCTCGGACCACGGTCTCGAGCAGATCTACGCCGGCGACTGGACCGATGCCGAAGTGGCCGCGACCTTCGACAAGCTCCGCTCCAGCAAGACGGTCACGATCGACGAAGGCCGGCGCTACAAAGCCGCGCTGCTGCACCGTTTCGCGCTGATGGACCACGAGCGCGGCTGGGTCCAGCAATATCACCTCGGCGCGCTGCGCAACACGAACTCGCGGATGCGCCGCACGCTCGGCGCCGACTCCGGGCTCGATTCCGTCGGCGACTTCGAGATGGCCCGCCCCCTGGCCCGCTTTCTCGACCGTCTCGATGAGACCGACCAGCTGGCGCGCACCATCCTCTACAACATGAACCCGCGCGACAACGAGCTGTTCGCCACCATGATCGGCAACTTTCAGGACGGCTCGGTGCCCGGCAAGATGCAATACGGTTCGGCGTGGTGGTTCCTCGATCAGAAGGATGGGATGGACGCGCAGATCCGCGCGCTCTCCAACATGGGCCTCTTCTCGCGTTTCATCGGCATGGTCACCGACTCGCGCAGCTTCCTCTCGTATTCGCGCCACGAGTATTTCCGCCGGCTGGTCTGCAACCTTCTGGGGGACGACGTTCGCCGCGGTCTCCTTCCCGATGATCGCGATCTCCTCGGCCGGCTGGCGCAGGACGTTTCGTTCTTCAACGCCCGCGAGTATCTCGGCCTCGAGCTCGGGCGCCTCGGACAAAACATAGCGCGCACCGTATGAGCATCCTCGACTCGTTCCGCCTCGATGGCCAGCTGGCAATCGTCACCGGCGCATCCCGCGGACTCGGCGCCGCAATGGCCATCGGACTCGCGGAAGCCGGTGCAGACGTGGCGCTCGTCGCGCGCGGCGATCTGCAGGAAACGCAAGCGAGCATCGAGCACCTCGGACGGCGCGCCATCATCGTCAACGCGGACCTCGCAGATCGATCCGCACCCGAGGCAATTCTGAAGGCCGCGCCGGCAGCGAGCATTCTCGTCAACAACGCCGGAATCATCCGCCGCGCATCCGTCATCGACTACAGCGACGAAGATTGGGATGCCGTCATCGAAGTCAACCTACGCTCCGCATTCGCGCTGAGCCGGAGATTCGCAAAAGAGCTCCGAGACCGCAAACGCGCAGGACGGATCATCAATATCGCCTCGATGCTCTCGTTCCAGGGAGGCATCCGTGTCGCCGCCTACACCGCCGCGAAAAGTGGACTCCTCGGTCTGACCCGCGCCATGGCCAACGAGCTGGCCCCGCTCGGCATCAACGTCAACGCCATCGCCCCAGGCTACATGGCCACCGACAACACGCAGGCGCTCCGCGACGACCCGATCCGCGGCCGCGACATCCTGGCCCGCATCCCCGCCGGTCGTTGGGGAACGCCCGACGATCTCAAAGGCGCCGTCGTTTTCCTCGCCTCCCCCGCCGCCGCATACGTTCACGGAGCAATCCTCGCCGTCGATGGAGGATGGCTCTGCCGCTGATTGAATTCGCAGTAATCGTCGATGACGACGTTCGTGATCTGGTCGCGAAGATCGGCGACGGTTCCCGTGTAGTCCGTGAGATTCGTAATATCAAAGGCTTTCAGAGGCCTGACGATCGCCGCGGAGCTCTCAAAGCAGTTGACTGCTCCGAGCGTGCACGTTGTCGGCGGGAACGCGGCGTCGTCAGCGGTCGGAAAGTAAAGATACAGCTTGTTTGGCTTGGCGTTTTCGATTGCTGTCGATTCGATGGGACACGTTTGTGCCCGCGCACGGCTCGTGAACGTCAAACTCGCCATCAGCACGAGAATCGGGGCAATCAGCTGCGGCGTCCAATGCCTGTGGTCTCTCTTCACCGGAAGGAACATGAAGGCCTCCTTGCCCCGAGCATTCTGAATTGTCGTATCTGGCGGGATAGTGATGCGGTGGCCGGAAACGTTTCAGAAGGCAGCGAGGAGGCTATTGACATGCCCACGATTTGGTCGATACTCGCGCCAACATGAAACGACTGTTGATCGCCGCTCTTCTCACAACGCCGTTCGCCGGACACGCATTTGCGCAGGCCCTCGCACCGACGATCACCAAGAACTTCAGCCCGTCGATCGTCGCGATCAACGGCAACTCGGATGCGACCATCACGGTCACCAATCCGAACTCTTTCCCGATCGCGAACGTTCAGTTCAGCGACACGATGCCGGCGGGCGTTACTCTCGTCACACAGACCGGTGGTACGTGCGGCACGCTCGCCACGGGCGGTGGGATTTTCTCGATCAACCCCGGCGCCGGAACGTTTTCGAGCACGTCGAATACGCTGACCGCGGGACAGTCGTGCACCATCACGGTGAGAGTCCAGGGAACAACGCTCGGCCCGCATCTCAACACCACCTCGCAGGTCACCGCGACCGCGACCCCCGCGGGCGGACCGGCTTCCGCGACGCTCACGGTCGTCGGCGACGTACCGGCGCTTTCGGCCTGGATGCTTTTTGCTCTCGCCGCGGCGCTGGCCGGAGTGTCCGCGCTCAAACTGCGGGCGTAGCGTTTCATGGCCGGCGCGATCCTCTCGCGCCGGCCGTCCTGCGGGTCAGTGAGCTGCGGCTGCGACCGGAGCCGCGGCTTGAGCCGGGCGGCGATTGCGCGTCAGGTGCGGGACCACGCCGAGGAGGCGCTCGACGACCATGAGTTGCGCGCGATGGTGCATCTCGTGCTCCTTCGTCCCCTGGATCATCTCGAAGCGGCTCTTCGACGGTGCGCCGTTCGGCATGGCCACCAGCTCGTCGGCCTGCGACTGCGGGATGCGCTCCACGAAATCACCCCACTTCTCGCCGTCGGTGCGGAGCAGGTCGATGATCTGGGCCTTCGAGTACGGCAGCTTCTCGTGGATGGGAGCTTCCTTCAGGATCGTGCCGAAGAGCTGGAAATCCTCGATCGACGAGATGCGCTCGCTGCCATGAGCGAAGTAGTCGATCTGCGGCGCGGAAGCGATGTGCAGGAGCGTCTCCGCCACCGAACGGCTGTCGGGCGTCACGCGGTAGCCGTAGCTTTCCTCCGGGATGTCCTCGGCGACGACGATGGTGTTCTTGCGCACGGTACGAATGGCATCGGCCAACTGCTGCGGTCCGTAGGGATTCATGATTTCTCCTTCTCAATTCACTTGCAAATCGCAAGCAGTCTTTCACGAGTCGCTTGCTGATTGCAAGTGGATTCTGTTAGGTTGAAATGAAATGCCGGTGAAGAAGAAGCTGCCGCGGCGCTCGTCATGTCCCATCAACGTCTCGCTGGAGATCTTCGGCGACCGCTGGTCGCTGCTGATCATCCGCGACCTCATGCTGCGCAGTTATCGCACCTACAAGGAGTTCCTCTCCTCGGACGAAGGGATCGCCACGAACATCCTGGCCGAGCGCCTGCAGCGCCTCGAGGCAGCCGGAATCATCACCACCAGCCGCGACGCCGAGGACCGGCGCAAAGTGGTCTATCGTCTGACGGAGAAAGGCATCGACCTCGCCCCCATCCTGGTCGAGCTGGTCCTCTGGAGCGCACAGCACGAGGAGACCGGCGCCCCGCCCGCTTCGATCCGCAAAATGCGCGCAAAGCGCGAGGAGTTTCTCGCCGGAATCCGCAGGAATTGGGAAGAGGGAGGAAAGGCGGTGTTCATCCCGCACGCGCGGAAGGGGTGACCGCCCCACTCGGCAACCGGATCACATCCCTGTAAACCGCTTCGTAATCGCGCGCCATCGATTCGATCGATCGTTGCTCCGCGAGCTTCCGCGCTGCGATCGTAAGAAGCTGTGCTGCGTCGGGTAACGACAAGGTCGTCCTGATCGCTTTGGCCGCGGCGGCGGCATCGTCGCAGGGGACGAAGAAGGCGCTCTCGTCGTCGAGCATCTCGCGGTGGGCGAGGATGTCGGAAACGATGAGCGGGCAGCGGCAGGCCATCGCCTCGAGGACCACGTTTGATGACCCTTCGGACCGGCTCAGTGACACGAACGCGGCGGCGCTTTTCATCCGCTGCCAGAGATTCGCTACGTAGCCCGGGAAGAGAATTCGTTGCGCAAGACCGCGTTCGGCGGCCGTCCGCTCCAGCTCCGCGCGGCGCGGACCGTCGCCGCAAAAAACGGCGAGGAAATCGATGTCGTTGGCGATGCGATTCAGCGCGTCGATGAGCACCGCCGCGTTCTTGCCGTCGTCCATGCGACCGGCGAAGAGGACCGTCTTTCGATCCGATTTCTCCGCCTCAACAGCGTCGATCTCGGCGAGCGGCACTCCATTGACGACGATGTGGCGCCGCTGCGCGGCCACGGCACGCCAGTACGCGTCTCCTTCGCGCGAATTCGAGATGATCGCCCTTGCGCGCCGGCCGAGAATCCGGCGTAGCGCGCTCTTCCAGCCGCGCGGATACGACGGTGCGGCACTCGGCTCGCGGAGCACCCACGGCGTTCCGGTTAGCAGCGCCGCCGCTCCCGCGGCGATGTCCATCTGCGTGAGGCAGGTCTGCACCACGTCCGGCTTCAGCTGTCGCATGAGCCGCGCAAGATTGAGAAAGAGGCGCGGGTCGTGGTTTCCGCGTGCGCCGATCTCGTGCACGGTCGCGCCACCGGATACCAGCCGGTCGTAGTGCGGTCCTCGGCGTCCGCAGGCGACGTGTACGTCGTGCCCGAGGCGCGTCAGCTCCGCGGCCAGATAGCAGAGCTGCCGTTCGGCGCCGCCGTATTCGAGCGTGGGGATGCAGAAGAGGATTTTCATCGCGCGCCGGCCACAAGATGAGCAGCGAATCGGGTTGCGAACGCCGCAGCGGAACGAACGTCGAGTCGCCATGCGCGGGTGAAAGCGCGGAGTGCGACGCGGCGATCGGTCGATGCGAAAAGCGAGGCGATGCTCGCGAGTTTTGCAGCGAAGATCTGACGGACCTCTGCATTCGCTGCCGCGTGCCGTCGTTCGTAGATCGCCTCGAGGACATCGAGCAACTCGCGCCCATCGAGCGGCGCGCGCGCGCGAGGATCGACGTGCAGGCTGGCCAGGACGCCGCTCCAGCGCGCGGGCACTTCCTGCAGCGCGAGCACATCGCGCAGATTGCGCTCGATGACCGCGCTGCTGCGGGCGATGTGATCGCCGGCGAACTGCGCCGCCGTCGACGCGGGATGCACGCGGAAATCGACGAGCCTCTGCGGCAGATTGCGCACTTCGTACCGCGCCGCCACGCGCGACCACAAATCGAAATCCTCGCCGGACGTGAACGCGGGATCGTAGCCGCCGAGGTCATCGCGGATGACGTCGCGGCGAAAGACGACCGACGAGTGGATGAACGGGTTGTCGAACATCGACTGGAACCGAATGCCGTCGTGTGTCAGAGCCCGCCGCCAGCCCGGCGGATTTGACGCGCGGCCGTGCTCGTCGAGCACGCGCACCTGCGCGCCCAGCAGCACCACCTCGGGATTGGCGCGAAGAAAAGCCAGCTGCGTCTCCAGCCGTTCCGGATGGGCGACGTCATCGCTATCGTGGCGCGCCACGAGCGGCGCTTGCGCCGCGGCAAGTCCGCGATTGAGAGCGCGCGCCAGGCCCTCGGAGGACTGATTGCGGATCACGCGAATGCGCGCGTCGGCGAATGAGGCGATCACGCCGGCGGTGCCGTCGGTCGAGCCGTCGTCGAGGATCACGAGCTCGAAGCCGCTCCAGCTCTGCGCAAGGATCGAGGCGATGGCGGCGCGCATGAATCGCTCGCCATTGCGCACCGGCATCAGCACGGTGACGGCGGGCGCGCTCACACGGCCTCGGGCTGTGCCGCGCGGCGCAAACGCGGCAGGAGCAGCGAACGGATCTCGGAGGCGAGCGCCGCGGCCGTGGCCGTGGTGGCCAGGCCGGCGATGCCGAGATAGACGATGGTCTGCAAGGTGCCGAGAGAGGGCGGCATCAGCCAGTACGCGACGCCGGCAACGACGAGCGCGCCGGCCAGCGGCAGGCAGACGTCGTGAACGAGCCAGCGCCGTTGTTCCTCGCGCAGGAAGCGGCGATGCATCAGCGGCACCGTGGCGACGTAGACGATGTTCAGCAGCACCCACACCAGCGCCGCCCCTTCCGCTCCGAAGCCTTTGGCCATGACCAGATAAAGCGGCAGGATCGTCAGCAGGAGGATGGCATTCGTCGTCGTGATCAGCCGCCACCAGCCGTAGGCCCACTGCAGATAGAACGGCGCCTGTGCCAGCCCGTGCAGCAGCATGCCGCAGACGAGCAACGTGAGGACGACATGCGTGTTGCGCACCGCCGTGGCGTCGTGCGTCCAGAGCATCAGGACTTCGCGCGAGAACAATGCCGCAACGATCGCGGGAGGCACGACCAGGACCGTCATCAGCTGCGATGCCCGGTGATAGACGCGACCGGTTTCCAGCTCGTCGCCTGTGGCCACTGCGGCGGAGAATCGCGGAAAGATCGCGCCGTCGACCGCGATGATGGTGGCGTACAAGCCGGCGGCCAGACGCTGCGCCAGCGTGTAATAGCCGAACATCTCCAGAGTCAGTACGCCGCTCAGGATGACCTTGTCTCCCTGGAGCAGCGCCAGATTGGCGAGCGAGTTGACGCTGTACGCCGCGCCGAAGCGCCAGACGCGAAGGAGCAGATCGCGCCGGAGGCGCGGGAAATACGCGGGAGCCGCGGGCAGCAGCCGCCAAAGCAGCAGCGCTCCCGCGGCCGTGGCCATCGCACTGAGCACGATCTGCGCCCCGAAGTACATCCGCGGAGTCGCCGACACGAACGCGAGCAGCAGGAGGACTCCCGGACCGCGCAGCGTGCCGATGACCGCCGACAAGGCGTTGAAGAGCACGTGGCGCTGCAGTCCCAGCATGCCGGCCTGGTAAAAGACGAACGGGAACTGAAGCGCGATCGCGGCACCCATCATACGCACGCAGGTGGTGACGGTCGCCACGGAGAGAGATTGAGGTTTCAGCCAGTAGCCGGCGACGAACGGCGCGAGCCCGGCGATGGCGATCCCGATCGCCACCGCGGCCAGCCAATAGAGCGCCTGCAGGGTGAAGACGAGGTCGCGCTGCTCGCGCGCATCGGTGCCGTTCGCGGAGAAGCGGGCGATCTCGCGATTCAGCGTCGCGCCGATGCCGAGGTCGAGAATCGCGCAGATGCTCTGCAGCGTCAGAAAAAGCCCGACCAGCCCGAACGCCTCAGCGCCCAGAAATCGGATGACCAGCGGAATGCAGACGATGCCGAGGCCCATCGACCAGATCGTGCCGGTCAGGTTCGCCAGTGTGTTTCGCTCCAGCCGTCCCATCAGCGCACGTCCGCCACCGCAGCGTCTTTGCCGAGGCGCAACACAATGGCCGAGATCTTCGTTCGATCGAGCCGGAGCCATTCGGCGCGATACGAGCCGGAATCGACGCGGAGATCCCACAGCGGAGGTTCGGCGCCCGAATCGAAACGGATCGCGGCCGTGTCTCCGTCGCGCAGGACGTCGTGGCCGAGGACGTTCTCCTGCCAGTTCGGTGAATCGCTCGGCGAGAGATAGAGCGCGCTGATCTTCGTGCCGGTCAGATTGGTGATCGCCAGGTCACCGCGACCCGGCCGCGCGCAGGAGCAGGCGATCAAGGCGAAACAGGCCACGACCGCCGCGGCCGCGCGCCGCCGCTCGCCCAGCCGCCACGCGCGCACCAGCTTGCGGCTCCCGCTGACGCCGGTCACGATGATCAGAATCCAGAACGAGTAACGGAAGCGGTAGAGCGTGCCGATGTTAGTCACGACCAATGCGAGCATCGTGACGCCGAGCAGCGCGAAGAGCAGCAGCAACAGCGCCGGCGCGCGGCGCGGCCGGAGGAGCACCGCGGGGATGGTGAGCAGCTCCAGCAGGTAGATGACGAACGTCTCCGCGCCGGCGATGAGCCGCCCTCCCCTTCCGGAGCGGAGGCCCGGCTGAAACCAGAGGTTGGGAAACGGCGCCCACAACCCGATCGCCGCCGCGCGCGGCGCGTACGCCATGAGGTCCGTCGCGGTTTCGATATTGACGTTGTCGTCGATCCCGGAGGCCGCAGAGCGATCGCTGGCGATGTAGCGCGCGCGTACGCTGCCCACGGCGATGCCGACCCGGTCGCCGCCACGCCGCCACGTGACGATCGCCGGAACGCGCGTCCCCCCGGCGCTCGATTTCAGCTCGCCGCTGATCGGCGACGGATATCGCTTGACCTTCACGTAGGTATGCGTCGCTTGCGACAACAGCAGCAGCGCGACGACAAGCGTGATCAGCGCACAAACGACATTCCAGACGTAGAAACGTTTTTCGACGAGCTGCCGTGCGAGGAGAACGCCGGCGCCGAGCACGATGAGCGCGAGGATGGCTACCACGAACCTGGCGCGGATCAGGAACAGCAGCACTGCCGCGAGCGACATCGCCATCCCTGCGCCCGCCGCGGCGCGCCAGTCGTAGGTCCGCGTCAGCCAGGTGACCACGATGACGATGAGCGCCAGGGCACCGGCGATGAACAACGGATCCTTCAGAAATTGCGTGGTGTGCAATACGAACGTCGGCCAGAGCGCAATCATCCCCGCGGAAACGAGGCCGCTGCGCGGGCTGCCGGCCTCACGGCCGATCGCAAACGTGAAGACGACGATGGCGAGATAGCAGACGAGGTTGAGCGGCTCGGCGGCCAGAATGCCGTAGCCGGACAATGCCGGAAACAACGCAAGCACCAGCGACAGGAGCCGGACATGCACCGGAGCGGCGGTGTGTCTCCACGCGGTGAAGCCGCTCTGCTGGAGCGTCGTGGCCAGTTGCCTGGCGTCGCGTTGATAGATGAGGCTGTCCGAACCGGAAACGATGCCGTCGCCATTGATGAAGCGCGGCGCGAGCTGCATCCGGCCGGCGGCGAAGACGAGCACCACGATCACGACGTGGAACAGCGCCGCCGCGGCCACGAGCCGGAATCTCACCGCTCCGCTCCCTCGAGCCGGCCGGGCATCGCCGCCGGCGCCGACGTTCCGCCGAACCGCGCGGCCACATGCTCCCGAACGAATTCGCCGAACTCGCGCGTGAGTCCCTCGGCGGTGTCACTCGACGCCACAACGATCCGCGTCACGACGCGCCAGCCTTCGACGTGCACTTCGGTGAACGCCACGCGCGCGCCGCAGCGCGCCGCCACCTGCAGAAACGCCGGCGCGACGAACACCGGCCCGTTCGCCGTGTCGATCGCCACCGTCCGACCGTCGGAATGCTCGCCGCGATCGATCATCGCGCTGACCACCCTCCCCTCGCGCAGCCGGTTCCGCGCCGTCACCAGGAAGGCCGGAGACGGGACCAGCGGGTTCGCGGGGTTCGCCGTCCCGGCGATGCGCATCTGCGCTTCCGAGCTGACGCCGATCGGCGCGAGCCCACGGTCATGGTAGAGACGGTTCGGCAGAACCGTGAGCACCGCGTGCGGCTGAACGAGCAGAACGCCGCGCCCCTCGCGGCAGATGCGCACGAAGTCGTCATATCCGTCGATGGTCAGGATCGGATCGAAGAGCGTGCCGTTGACCGTGAGCGCGTTCGTGACCAGATAGAGCGCAATTTCCGCCGGCCCGTCGATCTTGGCCCGGAGCTGCGCGCGCACCGCCTCGGTTCCTCGGAGAAATGGCTCCGCGGCGTGCGCCAGCAGCTGCGCGGCGCGGAAACGCCAGCGGCGCGGAAGGAGACGAAACGCCCAGGCAACCGCGATCGAGGCGAGGTGAAGCAGATGCCACTGGTGTTTCGCGCCGCCCTCGTCGCCCGTCATGCGATGGCCCTGAGGAATGCGAAGGTGTCGTCGGCGCAGCGCTCCCACGTGTAGTGATGCGCGCGCTCGTACGCGGCGGCTGCATACGCTTCCCGCGCTTCCGGCGACGTGACCAGGTGATGGAGGGCGCGCACGATGTCTGCCGTCTCTCCGGCATCGAAATAGACGCCTCCGTCGCCAAGGATGTTCGGCATCGGCGGCCGGTCGGAGCAGGCGATGGGAAGTCCCGCATTCATCGCTTCGAGCAGACAGTTCGGCAGGTTCTCGCACGTCGACGCGAAGACGAAACCGTCGCAGTCGTTGTAGGCGGCCGGCAGGTCGGCATAGGCAATCTCACCACGGTAGTGAACGTATTCTTCCGCTCCCAGCCGGCGGACGGCGCGCTCCAATCGATTCGCCGACGCGTGATGTGCCGGCCCCACCAGGTCGAGACTGACGGGCAGGCCCATCCCGGCCAGTTCCGCGACCGCCTCCGCCACCCTCCACTGATGTTTGTACGCATCGACGGTCGAGACGTACAGAAGCCGGAACGGGCGCGACTTCGAATAGGCGTCGATGCTCTCCTGCACGCGCGGCGCACGCCGGAACCGCCGCGAGATGCCGTGCGGAATGATGGTGTCGCGCCCCGTCAGTTCGCGCACCGCGCCGGTGACGCGGGTGCGGGCGTATTCGTTGAGAAAGATGGTACCGCCGGCGTTGCGCACCGTCGTCTTCTGGCTGAGGCGCAGCAGCAGAAACTTCAGCAGCATCGGCGAGGCGCCGTAGAGCTTCGCTTGCGCGAGGTCGAACGGCAGCATGTTGCGCGACATGGTCACGAACGGCCGGAAATCGCCGAGGTATGTGCCGCCGGGGACGAAGAGCAGATCGACCGCGGCGCGCCTGGCCAGACCGCCGAGCTTCGTCTGCTGCCAAAGCACGCGAACCGGCAGCGGACGATCGAGCATCGGCTCGTGCACCACCTCCAGCCACGGCTGCGACGGCAGGCGCTCCACCACTTCGCGACCGGCCCAGACGATGACCCGCGTAACGCCGTGCTCCTCCGGACGGGCCGCCGTGAGCAGTTCGCCGATATGAGTGAGACTTCCTCCGCTTCGGAGGTTGGTGGCATCGATCCCGATTCGCATGAGGGGAGTAATCGTGGACCGCCAAACTACCACGCGTTCCCCCGACGGGAGGAGACGGTTTCCTAAGTCCGGTCTTTGAAAACCGGCTTGCGCTTTGCAGCCCATGCAAACCGCAGGAGAAGCGTATGGAAGCGCGCGCAAAACTGCTAGGTCATCCGATTCATCAGATGTTGATCGCCTTTCCGCTTGGCGTACTCGGGATGTCGCTGTTCTTCGACCTTATCGCTCTGGCCACCAGCCGGCCTGCGCTGCTGCAAGCGTCCTACTACATGATTGCCGCGGGCATCGTGGCCGGTCTCGCCGCCGCGCTTTTCGGCCTCATCGATTTTCTTGCTATCCCGGCCGGAACGCGTGCAAAGCGGATCGGATTGCTTCACGGCGCCGGTAACGTAGTCGTGGTCGGACTCTTTGCGGTGAGCTGGTGGCTCAGGCGCCCCGCTCCCAGCACGCCCGGAACCGTCCCCGTCGTCATCAGCGCCCTCGCCGTCGGAATCGCGCTCGTCACCGGCTGGCTCGGCGGCGAGCTCGTCGACCGCCTCGCCGTCGGCGTCGACGACGGCGCGCATCTCGATGCTCCCAGTTCGCTGTCGGGACCGATCCCACAATCTCGAACCAAGCCGTAGCACCGCTCGTTGCTGCCACGTCCCGCACCCGGCGCCTGAATGATGGCGGGATGTAGAATCCTGCCATCAACGAGAAATCGGATTCGAGGTTTTCCGCGGGAGCTCCCGATCTCGCCATCACGGAGGTGCTGCGCGCCTGGGAACAGGGCGACGACAGTGCGATGGAGCGTCTCCTGCCGATGGTCTATGCCGAGCTCCGGGCCATCGCCGCGAAGCATCTCCGGGCGGAGCGGCCCGGTCATACGCTGCAGCCGACCGCTCTGGCGAACGAGGCCTACCTCCGCTTGCGAAGCCTCGGCGACGTGCCGTGGCACGATCGCGCGCATTTTTTCGCTATTGCATCGAGGATCATGCGTCGCGTACTGGTCGACCACGCGCGGGCGAATCTGGCGCAGAAGCGCGGCGCCGGTTCTGCCAAGGTACAGCTCACCGAGGGCTTGCGCGAGGGAGCTGCGCCCGCCATGGATGCCGCGGAACTGATCGACCTCGACCGCGCTCTCGATCAGCTGGCCGCCGAAGAGCCGCGGCTCTCGCGTCTCATCGAGCTCCGCTTCTTCAGCGGCCTGAAGATCGAAGAAGTCTCCGAGCTCCTCGGCTGCTCTCCCCGCACGGCAAAGCGCGACTGGGCGTTCGCGCGGGCTTGGCTGCTCCACAAGTTGAGCGGCGCTCCGCCGCCGGAGGCTGCCGGGGAATGAGCGAGGTCGCCGCAAGGCCGGCCAACTTCTTCGCACGATTGCGCGAGCTCTTCGACCGCATCGTCGAGCTGCCGGCGTCGGAGCGGGAGCCGGAGATCGCGCGGGCAACGGAGGGCGATCCCGCACTGGCCGAGGAGTTGCGCGGGCTGCTCGCGCATGCCGGCCGCAACGAAACCACGCTCGACAATGCAAACCTGCTGATCTCCGGCTGGGGCGGGCAGCTCTTGCCGGTCATTCCCGGCTTCCGCGTGCATCGCCCCATCGGCCGCGGCGGCAGCTCGACCGTCTACCTCGCCGATCAGCAGCGCGCCGACTTCACGCGACCCGTCGCCCTCAAGATCGTCGATTCCCTGGTGGACTCCCCGTCGCTATGGCGCGTCCGCGAAGAGCAGCGCATTCTGGCGCGCCTCGAACATCCGCGAATCGCGCGCCTGTACGACACCGGATTGACCTCGCTCGGCCAACCGTATCTGGCGATGGAGCATGTCGCCGGAGAGACGATCGTCGAGCACTGCCGCGCCCATCAACTACCGGTTCGCGAGCGGATCGAGCTGTTTCTCTCCGTGCTCGACGCCGTCCGCTATGCACACGAACAAGGCATCGTGCATCGCGACCTCAAGCCGGCCAACATACTCGTCTCCTCGCGGGGAGAAGCGAAGCTCCTCGACTTCGGAATCGCCAAGCTCGTCGCCCCGGAGGATGAGGACCCCACGCTCACGCTGCAGCGGGCCATGACTCCCGCCTACGCCAGTCCGGAACAACTGCGCGGCGGCCGCATCACCCCGGCGTCCGACATCTATTCGCTGGGCGTCGTGCTTTACGAGTTGCTGGCGAACACGATTCCGTTTCGCCTGACCGGCCGTGCTCTCGCCGTTCTGCAGGATTCGATGCACAAATCGATCGACGAGCACGATCCCGAGCCTCCGTCCGCCGCGTTCTCCGGCGATGCGCTGCCCGGCAGTGCGGAGACGAGCCGGGCGGACGTTGCTCGCTGGCGCAGTACGTTGCGGGGCGATCTCGATGCCGTCGTGCTCAAGGCGCTGCGGAACGAGCCCGAGGCACGTTATCCGTCGGCTGCAGCGATGGCGGACGACTTGCGCTGCTTCCTTGCCGGCCGTCCGGTCGCAGCGCGGCGCGGAGACCGGATCTACCGCACCGGCAGATTCCTGCGCCGTCATCGCACCGCTGCTGCGGCGATTGTTGCGATCGTGGCCGTGGCGGGATCACTGGTCGCCGGCCGGCAACTGAGCAGCGGCGGGGAACCGATGATGTCCGCGTCGGGCGAGCTGGCTGTCTATGACCAAGGCACTCTCGATCGGGAAACGCGTCGATGGCTGCACGACGGCACGGAGAAGCTCGAACGATTCGAAGCCGCCGCCGCACGCGATCGTTTTCGACGCGCCCTGACGGCGGCGCATGACAACCTGCCGGGTCAGACGCTGGCGTGGGATGGCATTGCCCGCGCGGAGGCTCTTCTCGGCGAGGTCGGCCGTTCCGCGGATGCGGCGCGGCGGGCGGGCAATCTGCTCACAGCCGGTGACGGCGGTCTGCCGCGCGACGAAGTAGCGCGGATGCGCGCAGCCGCGTTGGCCGCGAACCACGACTGGGCGAAGGCCATCCCGGCATTCGAGGGTTTGTTCGCGCGCCAGCCCGAGCGCGCCGACATCGGCATGGCGCTGGTGAGTGCCTACCTCGCATCAGGCCGCACCGATGCCGCCGACACCGTCCTCGGCCGGCTGCGCCAGCTGCCGGCGCCAAGCGCCGCCGATCCGCGATTCGATCTGCTGGAAGCCGAGGTCGCGCAACAGCTCTCCGAGTATCAACGTTCGGCGGCGGCCGCGGCGCGGGCGCAGAAATCAGGTGCGACAGCGCTGGCTTTGCGCGCCGAGCGGATTCACGCCGAGGCCATCGGCAGGCTCGATCGCCGGGAGGAAGCCCGGCGCGCGCTCGAATCGCTCATCAAGCGCGACGCCGCGCAGGGACTGGCTCGTGAAACTGCCGCCGCGCAGCTTGCGCTCGGCCTGGTGCTGCTGCGAACCGGCAGCAACGAAGAAACGCGGCAGATGCTCGAAACCGCACTGGCCGGACTGCGCGCGGCGGGCGACGAGCGCGGCCAGATCACGGCGCGTGTGCTGCTCGCCGTGCAGGCAGGCAAGCGCGACGAGCTCGCGAGCGCGATCGCCAGCGTGAACGCGGCCATCGCCGATGCCCGCCCGCTCGGCGATCGCTGGCTGGAGGGCTTTGCGCTCTCGCAGCGCCTCACTCTGCTCAACTGGGCCGACGACGAGGCCGCGGTCAACGCCGCCATCGCCCCGACCCTGACGGCGTTGCGCGATTCCGGCAATCGCCAGGTTCTGATGGCAACGCTCGCCAATGCCGGCGTTGCGGCCATTGAACGCGTCGATCTCGATCAGGCCGAGACCTATCTCGTCGAGGCGGAGGGGTTGGAGCGGCGGGTGGGAAGCCAGCTCGCCGGTGCATCGATCGATCGCGCACGCGGCTACCTCGAGCAGACGCGGGGCGATCTCGACCTCGCTCGCGAGCGCTACACGTCGGCGCTCGAGAAGGCGCGCCGGGCCGGAGTCCCTCTGGCGCAAGGCAACTATCTCTCCGATCTGGCCTGGCTCGAGCTCGCCGCCGACCGCCCCGATGCCGCCGAGGCGCGCGCCCGCGAAGCCATCGAAGCGTTCACTGCCGGCGGCGACGCGCGCGGTGCGACGGAGACCGAAGCCGTGCTGGCCTGGACCGACGCGCGGCACGGCAATGCCGCCTCGGCGCGAAAGCGCCTCGCGGTTCTGGCGAAGGTCGCCGCGAAGGATGGCTCCGAGAACGCCCGCTTCACGTATCTCTGCACGGAAGCTCGCGTGGCCGCGGCCCTCGGCGACTGGCGGCATGCGGTCGAGCTACGCCGTGAAACCGTGCGTATGGCCACGAAGTGGAAGACGCCTGGCCTGCGCATCGAGCAGCAGATTCATCTGGCCAATGCCCTGCACGGATCCGGCGAGCGTCGCGCGCTGGAGAAGCTCGTCGCCCAACTGCTGCCCGAGGTCGAGCGCCTCGGTCTGCGCGGCGACGCCCGCGAACTGCGGGCTCTGCTCGCGGCTTGAGCCATCGCAGACTAGTTGACGCGACGCGTGTCCCTTTTTCTGCCGCTTTACGCTTCTATGGCCGGAGGGACCAAATATGGTCAGGATAATGATTCGTCGTGTAGCTCTGGTATTGCTCTCAGTCTGTCTGGCGTCGTCCGTCGCAGCGGATGACTATCACCCCGACATCGTGAAGTCGCAGGTCGTCAAGCTCGACGTCAAATCGATCGAGGCCAACGCGAACAGCGGCAAACCGATCGACCTCGTCCTCGGCGATACGAAACTGACGGTCGTTCTCGCACCCGCCCCGGTGTGGCCGAACGAAGGATTGACCGTCATCGAAGTCGCCGAGGATGGCAGCACCAAGAAAAGCATCGTCAAAGCCGCCAACATCACCTACGCCGGCGACGTCGTTGGTGAAGATCCGGACGAGAGTGAGGCGCGTTTCACGATCTCGGGCGGCGTACTCGATGGTTACGTGTCATCGGCGGCAGGATGGTGGTTCATCGAACCGCTCACGCGATTCGATCCGAAGGCCGGCTCCGATCAGTACCTCGTCTACGCAACGCGCGATCTCGATTTCCCCGCCGTCGACTATGGCGATGACGGCGTCAAGACCGACGAGGTCACCGGATGGGCGCCGCCGCCCGGAGACCACAACCTCGAGATTCCCGTGGTGATGGTCGCCGACCGGGAGTACGTCTTCATCAATCCCGGTCCTGTCCCCGACCGTCAGGCGGCGCTCATCAACAAGGTCAACGGAATCTACGGTCACCAGACCGGCCGCACGTTCAAGATCGTCGCGGTCATTCTCGATCTCTACAACAGCACCCTCAAGTCCTTGAACGCGTACACGCTCAATACGCAGCTCAAATGCCTGATCAAAGGACAACCGGCGGGATGCACGCCGGGATTCGAATACAACAACCTGGATAATCTGAACGCTTGGTTCGCCCACCTCACGACCGGGAAGGTCCTGAGTGGCGGCACCGACTTTCGTTACGGTGTCGCGGACGAGAACGGCCGCTTCGGACTCTCGCAGCAGAGCGGCCGCGTGTCATTGAGCGCGCAGAACACGATGGTCGCGTCGCACATGATCGGCCACAACTTCGGCGGCCGCCATTACGCCGCGGACCACATCTGCCAGAACGGCAACTGCGGCTACACGCTCATGTGGCCGCAGTATTACGCCAGTAACCTTGCCTACTTCTCTGACGGCCTCCATCCCGGTAAGGACAACCGGACGAATATCCGCAACTTCATGGCCGCCCACGGCTTCTTCTAGGAGCATTTCGCGAGGACGGTGGCAGAGTCGCCGTCCTCGCCTTCAAATAGCCTTAACTTTCGGACAACCAGCCCTCACCCGCCTTCGCACCCTTTCCCCGCTCTGCGGGGCGAGGGACTCTCGATTAGAGAGCAACTTCTAGAATCGAGAGTCCTTCTCCCCACCGGGGAGAAGGTGCCGAAGGCGGATGAGGGGCGCCTAAGTTAAGGCCCTTGCGCCTTCGCCTTTGAACTCGCAATTGTTACTTCGGTGTTGATGGAGACCCGCGGCCGAGGTCTTCGTCACTCGTCGCGGCGGCCGGGCACTCCTGATCCGCTGTGTTGCGTCTTCGCGCAATCCGTGCGGAGCCAGTGCGTCAGCACGCCGGCCAGCGCGATGCGATGGGCTGAAAAAGGGTGGTCGTCATCGTACGTAACGAGGGTGACCTGCTTTGCGCCTGCCTCGCGCAGAGCCTTCGCCATCTGCCGATGCATCGGGACGTCCTCGTCCGGAGAATCGTGCGTCGCCGCAACGAGAAGGAGCGCGCGGTTTCCGATGACGGAGGCTTGCCCAAGGTAGTCCCAGGCCGTCGCGTGGGTAACCATCGCGTCGAGAAGATCCGATGCCGATGCGTGCACGGGACCGCCTTCGGGATCGGTCGTGGCGCGGAAGTCATCGAGACCAGCCGTACGCTCGTCCGGATGTGCCGGGAACCGCTGCGCAGCCGCCCCGACGTTCCACGCCGCCAGGCCGGCAACGCAGACAGACCGCGGCTCGCTGCCCGCCGTCATGAACGCGAGCCACCCGCCGAAGCTGTGGCCGACGAGCGCGAGATGCTCCGTGTCAAACCGGTACTTCGCCACGGTCTCCGGCGCGCGCACCCACGCCAGCACGGCCGCGGCGTCCTCCAATGCATGCTCGAACGAGAAGGTCCCGCCGGAGCCCCACGTCCCTCGGTAATTGAAGTAGACCGCGTGATATCCGGCCCGGCGCACAGCCTGTGCGAGGTCGAGATTCTTTTCGTTGCCCGGATATCCGTGCAGAAAGATGACCACTGGATGCGTTCCCGCTCCCGCCGCGAGATAGATAAGCCCATTCATCCGCGAGCCATGACTCCGAATTGCAACCTCGGCCATCGCTGCCGGCGGTTTCGATACCGTCGCCGCCGCGAGCGGCATTACGGCGGCAAACGACAGAAGACTGACAACAACGGACAATCGACGCATTGCGATCAAGCTCGTGCTCCTCTTTTCATGGGTTCGCACTAAACCACGATGCCATCGGCACGCGAGATCCAGCGCGTCGGCTGGAATACAGGGATCGGTAACGGCTCGATCAGTGGGGCGTTATCGCACCAGAACGAGCGGAACTCCTCTTTCAGGCCGGTGCGATAGAAGTGCATCAGGTAACGGAGATCGCAGGTGGCGAAGTCGGAGAACCACTGATCGAGGTCGCGCACGCCCACTTCGTGCAGGAGTTGCAGGCTGTACCCGCATGCGGCGCGCTCATAGCGCTCGATCTCCGCGAGTCGTGATTCCGGCAGATTCGTCTCGACCTTCCGCCCGATCTCACGATCGGCCGCGCTGAGATTCCATTGCACGGTATGCCCGAACAGATGAGCAAGGATGAAGACCGACTCTTCCGCGCTCAGATCGAAATCTACCCGGATCTCTGCGCCATCCAGATCGCCGGTGAACGGGTTCGGAACGTCCGTGATCACGACCGGTAGTTCATACCGTTCTTCGAGATGTTTCTCGACCAGGTTGAAGACCTCGCGGAACCGATCCTCGGTGATCAATCGGGAGCATCTTACCTTCAGCTCCATGAGCACTGCTCGATCAGGCGCCGCTGATGTGGGGCTCGTGCGCGCCCACGAGATCGATGAACGCTGGGACCGGTACGCCGACTAGCAGGAGGGGATCTCCGCCGGCATGCAGTTCAAGGCCGAGCGCTTAGCCTGATCGTGACCTCGCTCTCACCCCGTGCCACGTTCAACGAGATGGGCGCACTTCCCGCGCCGATGGAATCGAGGAGATCGTTCACCTCATCCTCATTGAAGTACGGCCAGATCTCGTAGACACCCTCGGGGATACGCTCGAGGCGCGCCTCCCCGTCAGGCCCTGTATGGAACTGCAGGTCACCGACGCGCTCGAGCTCGTGGGCGATCGAAGTCGGTATCAGTTCACCGTCGTATCGAAGCAACAGCCTTACGTTTGGCACGGTTGCACCCGCAGTCGTCAGGGTCCGCACACGCAACGACGAGGTTGACGGCGCGGCTCGTACGGTCACCGGATCGGAGGAGACTTCGTCCATCGGCGCGCGAAAATGGCGGATCGCGAAAGAGCCATCGCTCGGGATCACGTACACGGTCGACGGTACGTCGGCCGGAGTGGCAATCGTCACATGACCGTCGATGCTGCTGAAGGCCCTCGAGCGAACCCTCCCGTTCGTCACGCAAAGCGCTTCCGCGCCGTGGACGGCAGTTCCGTCGCTTTGCTCGATCACAAGATCGCGCGGATAGCCCTGGCTCAGTGTGACCTTCAGGTCACCAGTGAATTTCTCCGAATCACGCAGCAAGTAACCGGGCGCAGTGACGTTGACGAGTTGATCACCCGGCGCTACACCTTCGAACGCGAATCGGCCCTGTGCATCGGACTTCGCGCGGAAGGACCCTGTCCCCTTGCCGATATCGGTGTCGATCAGGGTAACGACCGCTCCGGCAATTGGTTTGTCATGGGTGTCCACGACGACACCTGTGAGGGTGCGATTCGGAAACCGGATCGTGGCGGTCCGAGTCAGAGTCTGCATGCGCATAATGGACACTGCTGAGGAAGCGCCAGGCAATCTGACCTTGAATTGTCCATAGAAGTCCCATATCGGCGTGTCAATCCAACCGCTGGCATTGGTCGCTACGCTGCCCTGCCACTTCCCCTCGATGCTTTCGAACTGGATATGAGAGCTCGCCACCGGCTGGTCGCCTCGCAACACGCGCAGGTGCGAGCGGCGAGCAGGCAGGTTGACATCGATGTCCCGAACGTCGCCCGCTGCCACGGTCGCTTTGGCAGTGACCTTCTGCAACGGCTCCGAGCCGTCGACGAGAACCGTGTAGATGCCACGTGCCAGGTCGGGGACGACGACCTCGTCCGAGCCGGTCACCACCCGACGCTGGATCCAGTGCATCCTGTCGTCATCGCCCGGGAATCCGACTCGGACCGCCACGGCTCGTTGGCCACGTCCGCGATGAAGGTGTACGCGAACCGTTGCGCCAGGCTCGAGCGTGATTGGCGGAAGGCTCGTCGTTCGCCGCGCGTGCGGAACCGGAACGAGGACGGTGCCGAACCCACGCGCCGACACCGTCAAGTCCGCCGGCCAGGGGCCCGCCGGAACAGCAGTGAAATGACCTCCGGCGTCTGAGACGGTCCTTTCCGAGCCATTCCATTCGACCGTCGCTGCCGGGATGGGAAGGCCGTTCACCGTCTTGACGTCGCCACTGAGGATGAGCACGGCTGCGAACACGGATAGCAGCACCGACAACCTCCTGTTCTTCGCTTGCGATCGCCCGGCAACGGTGATCAGCGAGTGCCGGTGGTTTGAGCAGAGGAATGAGGTTTGGCGGAGGGCTCCACCGCGGCGACGGCCACCGCAGGCGTGGTCCTGTCGCTTGGCATATGTCGAATTTCGACGGACGCCAAACTCCAACTCTGCTCTCGCATCAAGCATCCCATACCAGTACTGGTGCAGCCATCTATTTCGAATCGACAACCTTCGTTGGGAGGGGGGAGTTGGTTGCAGTCCCACCAACCCAACTCGTTGGGGGAACATGTCGTGTTGCATCCGGCGAAGATCGGATGTGACATCAGCAACAGAAAGACGAGAACACCAAGGGTCCGCACGATGCGCATATTGCCTCCTTATGCCGGGCGATCGGCGGAATGATATATCGAAAGAATCACGCAAGGAAGGCGTAAAAGAAAGCCGCCTCGTTTGCGCAACCTGAGCGTATTCAAATAGTTCGTTCGTACCGTCGATAGAACGTGGCGGAGAACACCGTCCATGCGCCCGCCGCTGGGTCTTCCAGTTCGGCGCCAACGATGTAGAGAACGCGCCCGACGGTCCAGCAGTATCGGACCGACCCCCGTTGGAGGCCGAACCCTCCAAAATGCAAAAACGCCCGAGGCGCGGACCCTCGGGCGTTTCAAGAGTTACCTTTTGGTAGGCGCTAGCGGACTCGAACCGCTGACCCCCACCGTGTGAAGGTGATGCTCTACCGACTGAGCTAAGCGCCTGTTTGGGATCGTCTCAACGAACGGGTCTCCCTCGCTATTTCCGAGGGAGGGACAGGATAGTGGGTGTGGTCGGGGGCGTCAAATGCCGGCTAGTGCACCGATTCTTTTCGCTCCTGCGCGGCGCGCTCGCGTTCGGCGGCGCGCTCGGCGCGGCGCTCGTTTGCTTCCTTCTTCAGGCGGTCGCCGATCTCGCAGCCGGTGAGCGTTTTGGCCAGGCCGCCCTCGGCGGTTTCGCGCAGCCCGCGCGGGAGCGCGCGGCCGATGCGCACCATCGCTTCGACGACTTCGTCCATCGGGATGACCGACTCGACGCCGGCGAGGGCAAGCTGCGCGGCGGTGAGACCGTGCACGGCGAAGATGGCGTTGCGCTTGACGCAGGGCACTTCCACCAGGCCGCCGACCGGATCGCAGACCAGGCCGAGGGTGTTCTTGAGCGCGATCGCGGCAGCGTGGATGGATTGGCGGGTGGTCCCGCCCATCATGTAGGCCACCGCGGCAGCGCCCATCGACGCCGCCACGCCGACTTCGTTCTGGCATCCGCCGGCGGCGCCGGAGATGTTGGCGGACAGGGCGATGATCGAGCCGATGCCGCCCGCGACGACGAGCGCGCGCACGGTCCGCTCGGGATCGATGTGGCGCTCTTCCTCCAGCGCCAGCAGCATGCCGGGGACGACGCCGCCCGCGCCGGCAGTCGGTGCGGCGACGATGACACCCATCCGCGAGTTCTCCCCCATCACCGACAGCGCGTAGATCTCGGCTTTGACTGTCAGCGGATCGAGGAAGGTGCGGCCGGCCAGGAAAGCGTCATTGAGCAGTTTCGCTTCGTTGCCAACCAACTTTCCCATCGACGTCCCGCCGCCCTTGCCGCGCTCGACGCAATCGCGCATCACCGCGCGGCGGCGTGTGAGCGCTTCGAGGATCTGATCGCCGGGGACGGCGTGCTCCTGCGCGTCGCTCTCCAGGAAGACATCGGCGAGGTCGCGGTCAGAGGCGAGTTGTTCGAGGTGGGCGAAGCTTTCGATCATGGGGGGAAGAACACGCATCGCGGTTCGGCCTATTCGCGCCTGGGAGCGCGGACGTCTCGTCCGCAGTTCTGGGCAACATCCTGCCAAGAACGGCAGGCGGGACGCCTGCGCTCCCAGGGGGTTACGGGATCCGATCCAGATAGCGCGCCTCTTCCACATCCTCCGTCGCCCGGATCCGGCCCAGCGCGGCCTCGGACAGCGGGGAGTCGACGTCGATCTGCATGAAGGCGTCCTTGCCGCGTTGCTTGCGCGAGCACGAGAGCGAGGCGATGTTGATCCCCTCCTCGGCGATGGTTTTGGTTACCTCGGAGATCATGCCGGGACGGTCGCGGTAGAAGAGGAGCAGCGTCGGCGAGTCGCCTTTGAAACGCGTCTGGAAGCCGTTGATCTTGAACACTTCGATGACGCCGCCGCCGATCGAGGAGCCGCTGATCTCGGCCTCGCGCGTCTTGCCGTGAATCTCCACGCGCACCGTGTTCGGATGGACGTCGCCGAGGTCTTCCTCGGAGAAGGTGACATCCACGCCCATCTCCTCGGCGATGCGGATGGCCTCGGGGATGCGCGGATCGTCGACGTTGAGTCCGATCGAGCCGCCGACGAGGGCGAAGTCGGAGCCGTGGCCGCGATACGTGGCCGCGAGCGGCGGGTGGAGGTAGAAATGGACCTCGACCGGATCTTCGTCAAGGATCTCGCGAGCCACGCGCCCGAGGCGGGCCGTGCCGGCGGTGTGGGAGCTGGAAGGGCCGACCATCACCGGCCCCATCACATCGAGAATCGAAACGGTGCGGTCATGACGGATGGGCATGGTTTTCGTCTGATGCAAAGTGCCGCGCGGCTGACATTGTCGGACGGAACGACATCACTTACACTAAATCCCTCAATGACTTCAAAGCCTATCATCCTGGTCGTCGATGACGATCTCCCGATTCTCGCGCTGATGCGAAGCCTGCTGCGCGAGTTCGGTTTCGAGGCCGTCACGGCGGAGAACGGGCCACAGGCCATCGCCGAGGCGAGATCGCGCCGGCCGTCGGCGGCATTGATCGATCGGAACATGCCGGGCATGACGGGCGACGAGATCATCCGCGCGCTGCGCAAAGAACCGGGCATGGACGGCCTGCCGATCCTCATCCTCAGCGGCCAGGCGGTGTCATCAACCGAGCTCTCCGCCCTCGGCGCCGACGGCGCGATCATGAAGCCGTTCGACATCATGGAGCTGATCAACCAGCTCCGTTCGTTCGTGCCCGCGGCACAGTCGGCGTAGCCGATGTGGCACAGACACTCTTGTCTGTGCTGGATCAAATCAGAAGCACAGACAGGAGTGTCTGTGCCACATCTTTTGCTAAAGTGCGCCGCCGGAGGCGACCCCGATGACCGACATCCATGTCGACCAGCTCGTTCACACCGCCGTCTTCGGCGATGGCGACGCCAAAGCCGGCGCGCGCAGGACTATTCACCTGGAAGCGCGGCGCCGCGGCGCGGTCTCGTCGTCGATCTATCCGCTGTACATGGCGATCGGGCGCAACGAGATCAAGCAGCTCTTCACCGTCCCCGCCTTCAACATCCGCGCGCTGACGTACGACGCGGCGCGCGCGCTCTTTCGCGTGGCCATGCGTCACGACGTCGGAGCATTTATTTTTGAAATCGCCCGTTCCGAGATCGGCTACACCGAGCAGCGGCCGGGCGAATACGCCGCCTGCGTGCTCGCCGCGGCGCTCGCCGAGGGGTTCCAGGGGCCGGTTTTCATCCAGGGCGATCACTTCCAGGCCAGCGCCAAGAAGTGGGCGACGGAGGAAGGGCGCGCTGCCGAGATGAAAGCGCTGGAGTCGCTGATCGATGAAGCGCTGGCTGCTGAGTTCTACAACATCGACATCGACACGTCGACGCTGGTCGACCTCGACTTCCCGACGCGCGACGAGCAGCAGCGCGCGAATTACGAGGGGACAGCGCATCTGACGAAGTACATCCGCGAGCGCGAGCCGGCCGGAATCACGGTCTCCGTCGGCGGCGAGATCGGCGAGGTGGGCAAGTACAACACGCACCCCGAGGAAGTCCGCGCCTACGCCGACGGCCTCAAGCGCCTGCTCGGCGGCATCACCGGCATCAGCAAAATCTCCGTGCAGACCGGCACCTCGCACGGCGGTGTTCCGTTGGCCGACGGCTCGATCGCGCAGGCGAAGATCGATTTCGAAGTCCTGCGGCAGACCACGCACATCTGCCGCGAGGAGTACGGCATGGCCGGCTCGGTTCAGCATGGTGCGTCGACATTGCCGGAGTCAGTCTTCAACAAGTTCCCCGAAGCCGAGGCGGTGGAGATCCATCTGGCGACCGGCTTCCAGAACATGATCCTCGATGCCCCGACGCTCCCGGAGGAGATCAAGGACGGCATCCGCGACTTCTGTTTCGAAAATTGCCTCGACGAGCGCAAACCCGAGCAGACCGACGAGCAGTTCGTCTACACCACCCGCAAGAAAGCGCTCGGACCGTTCAAACGGCGCATGTGGGAAATGGACGATGCCCACAAAGGCCCGATCATCGACGAGTTGGAAGCGAAGTTCGAGTTCCTGATGGAGAAGCTCGGGGTGTTCGGGACGAAGGATCTCGTGGCGCGCTATGTCAAGGCGGCATCCACGGATTTACCCGAATACGCGGCGGCGTCCGCGGAGCTGACGGCGGCGGCGGTTGTGGACGCGAATGAGGGGGAGTAGCCGTCCCGCACCCTGTCATTCTGAGAGACGCGAATCCCCGGCTGGCGGTCGCAGCGCAATCGTCTTCGCGGCGGTGCGTGGGGTGGTGGCAGTTTGCGCAAGCTCCGCCCCCTCATCCGCCTGTCGGCACCTTCTCCCCCGCTGAAAAACGCGAGGGAGAAGGACTCTCGATGTTAGAACCGTGTTCCTTGCCGCCGGCAGAATGCCGTTAACCAGCTCGGAATGACAGCTGCTACTCAACCACGTGCACCCGATACTTCGCCGCCTTCCGGCCGGTACGCTGCATGAGCTGGAATGACCTGCACGCACCAGGAGCAAGCTGCGCAGAAGAGATTGCGTAGGTCCAATCGGTGTCAACCACGTTCCCGGAACGATCCAGGAAGTCTGCCTGAACCTTCACAAAGTCCACCGGCACGGATCCGCCATTGCAGACGCGCCCTGTCACTTTGAACCAATCGCCGTCGATCTCACCCTCGGCATCTTTGATCGCCATCGAAGCGAGCGATTGTTTCTTTTCCTCTTTTTGCTTTTCGATCTGTTGACTGGCATCGAGCGCAACCTTGCCGACGCACATCGTGCACGTGCCGAGCATCACGAACACCGCGAGCATCAGGCCACAGCCAACGCCGAACATGATTTTCCAGAAGCTGGAACCCGATTCCATAGCGATGTCTGAGAGACACCAAAGCTTCGGGAAAGTGTCTCATCGTAGGAAGCGGCCTCAATGAAGCGGGGCACTAACCCATGAGAGATAATGTTCTCAAACTTCCGATGTCTCTCCTTCATCTGGCCCCCTATCGCAACATCGCCGCTGAAGTTGCCGACCGCCTAAGTGCCGCCGATAACGTTGAGGTTCTCATCGCCTCCGCCGGCATGGCCAGTTCCATTAACGCCGAGCTTCTGAAGCACAGGCCGAGCGGCGTTGCCGGCCTGCGGTTGGAAACGATCGAAACCTTTGCCCGTCGCATCGTCAACGCCGCCGGTGAGTTTCCGCGCACGGCATCCGACGCGGAGCGGCGGCTGGCCATGCGCATGGCGGTCCGGAGCATCGACGATCCGATGATGGAGAGCCGGGGGATTGCGGGGATGATCGACCGGTCGTGGCGCGATGTGCGCGACGGCGGGTGGACGCTGGCGGAATTCGAGTCGCGGGCGCGCAACGCGCGGCTGCGCAACGGCGCGCGGACGAAGCTCGTCGTCCGGGCGTGGCGCGAGTACGAGAAGCTGATCGGTCAGCTCGAGGCCATCGATCCCGCTGAGCTTCTGCGACGAGCCGCGGCGGTCATCGAAAGTGGCCGCGTGACGATCGCGCCGCAGATCGTGGCCGGGTTCTACGACATGACCGGCGCGCAGCGGCGCGTCATCGAAGCGCTGCACGCGACCGGGAAGCTCGAAGCGGTCTACGTTCCTGCCGCCGAGGGTGAGGCGTACCGATTCGCCGAACCGTTCATCAAAAGCTTTGACGCCGCGCAACCTCGCGACCGCGAGACCGCGCAACCGCAATGGCACGTCGCTCAATACGACACCCGCACAATCGAGCTTCGCGAGACTTGCGCCGAGGTCGCGGCGTTGCTGCGCGAAGGAACGGATGCGCGCGACATCGGCATCGTCGCGCGCACGCTCGATCCGTACGACATCGCGTTGCTCAATCGCTTCGCCGCCGCGGAAGGATTCGCGCTCTCGACCAGCGACGAGACGCCGCTCGTCGCGCATCGCCTCGGGCGGGCCACGGCCACACTGCTGCGTTTGCGCGAGAACGGCTTTCCGCGCGGCGAGGTCATCGAACTGGTGCGCGATGGGTTCCTGCCGAAGCGCACGATCAACATCGACGAGATCGATGCGGCGACACGCCGCGCCGGTGTCGCCGGAGGGACGAGCAGCGAGTTGAAAGCGCTGGCGCGGAACGCGGCCATCGAGGCGTATGTCGATGTCCTGGCCGAGATCGAAACGCTCGCCCCCGAAACGACCCTGAACGCGAATGAAACGGCGGAGTTTCTGGCGAGTACCGTCGCCCGGTTCCGCATCGACACAGAATTCGATCTCGCCGCCGCCGAGGCCATCGACAGGATCGCGGCGACTTTCCGGCGGGCAGGCAAATGGAACATTCGCTTCGATGCGGCCACGATCATCGACGCGATGCAGAACGAGACGTTGCGACAACCGGCGACCGAGCACCGACAACTCGTCTTCGCCTCCGACGTCATGCGCTTCCGCGGGCGTTCGTTCGCGCATCTCTTCGCTGTCCGGATGCAGGACGATCTCTTTCCCCAGCGGCGGCTCGACGATCCGCTTCTTCCCGATCACGATCGCCGCGCACTCGGTGTGCGCGAGATCGGCGATGGGCGGGATGAGGAACGGATGCTGTTTCAGCTGCTGCTCGACGGCGCGGAGACAATTCACTTTTCGTTTTCGGGCGGCGATGGGTTTGGGAAGACGTTGCGGCCGTCGCCCCTGCTGAAGAATTTTGTGATCGAGCAGTGGCCGGAACGGAAGACGGAGTTGTTGAAGAACTTTGGCGGTGCGTTCGTTCGGCGCCCTGGGAGCGCGGGCGTCTCGCCCGCCAGTGCTCGGCACGAATTAACGGCGGGCGGGACGCCCGCGCTCCCAGGGAGGCGCCAATTACAACTCCTCGCAAAATCCGGCAGCCGCTCCGTCTTCGACGGCTATCTCTTTGCCGAGGCTGATGATGAAACGCTTCGCGCAAAACTCGCCGCGGCTTTGACGAGTGTCTCCCCTACCCAGCTCGAAGATTTCGGCGAGTGTCCCCAGAAGTTTCTCTACAAGCACATCCTCGGCGTTCGCGACATCAACGATCCCGAACACGAGCTGCAGCTGAACGCCCGAGACAAGGGGAAGCTCGATCACGGCATTCTGGAGAAGCTCTATCGCGAGCTGGATGACGACGATTTCGATCGCGCCGTCGCCGCGCTGCCGCAGCTCGACACCGCCATCGGCCAGCGCATCGACGCCCTCGTCGACGAAGCCTTCGCCGACATCGCCCGCGACATCCCGCCGTTCAATCCCACCATGCGCGAGATCGAGCGCGCCGCCACCAAGCGCATCCTGCGCGAGTTCGTGGCGCACGATCTGGCCGATCTCGAAGCCACCGGCTTCCGCCCGAAGCATTTCGAATATCGATTCGGGAAAACGCGGGCGGGGAAGGTTGCGGATCAACCCGAATCGTTTGTGGTCACGATCGGCAATCGAAGCAACGTCGTATCGATTTTCGATCCGCGACCGGCCGGCTCCCTCGATCTCCGTATCGACGGCACCATCGATCGCATCGACGTTCGCCCCGAGGGCCATCGCATCATCGACTACAAAGGCGGCAAAGCCACGCGGCACAAGGACCTCGGCGGGAAGATCGATCGCGGCGTGCGGCTGCAACTGGCGCTTTACGCAATGGCCGTGTCGCAGTTTTTCGCCGCCGAGGCCGCGGCGGTGAGCGGGGCGATCAAGCCGCTGGTCACCAGCGAGACTAACGCGCGCAAGTTCGCCTTCGCGCTGGCGGAGAAGGAAGTGGCGTTGCGCGAGACGCTCGATCTCTTCGTCACCTCGATCCTCAACGGCGTCTTTCCCGCCTTTCCGGCCGACGACGATGCCGATTTCAACGCCTGCAAATACTGTCCGGTGAATCACTCCTGCCGCACGCGCCACGACTTCGCCGAGAAGTACCTGATCACGCGCCACGGCGAGCCGCGCACGCTCCTCGGCGGAGGCGCGGATTGAGCGCGATCGCCGTCCAGTCAGCGTTTGAGTTCGGCAAACCGAAACGGCGCAACATCGTCATCGAAGCGGGAGCGGGAACAGGCAAGACCACGGCCATCGTGGCCGAGGTGTTGAAGCTGTTGTTGAGCGACGAGGCGTTGCTGCCGGAGCGCATCGTGCTGGTCACCTTCACCGAAAAAGCAGCGGGCGAGATCGCCGATCGCATTCATCAGGCGTTGACCGAGCTGGCGCAGCGATTCGAAAATGGCGAAGAGGTCTCCTGGCCGATCGATTCGGCCACTCCCCTCTTCGGCGTTCCGGCCGGCCAGCGCGACGCCTACCGCCGCGCCTGCGTGGCGCAAATTGCGCGCATCGAGTCGTTGCGATCGCAGACCATCCATTCGTTCTGCCAGAGCCTTCTGCGCCAGTTCCCGATCGAGGCGGGGCTCGATCCGCAATTCACGATCATCGAAGGCTTCGAGCGTTCGCTGCTTTACGGCGAGCTGTACGACGCCTGGTCGACGACGAGACGCGGCTCCATCCGACGCCCGAGGCAAGGCGCGATTGGGAAGTGCTGCTCGAACATGTCGGCTATCTCTTCCTGGTTCGCAACATCATCCTGCCGCTCATCGACCGCCGCGATCTTCTGCTCGACGACGACTACGACCTCGGCGCGCTCGATCTGGTCGAGCACGAGTTGCTCATCGCCATCGAACGGCTGCGCATCTGCGACGCCGATTCGGTGGCCGGCATCTGCGACTACCTGCGCGCGCATCCGTCGCCGCGCCGCGGAAGCGACATCGAGACCTGGCTGGAGTATCTGAAACCGATCGCGAACACGATCCGCACCAGCGACCTGCCAAAAGGGAAAAAGGCCGAGTTCAACGAGGCCGTGCGCGTCCTGCGCGCGGACAAGGACAAGGGCAATTCGATTTACGACCGCCTCTCCGCGCATCGCGCCGCGGTCTCGCTGCTGTCGATGATGCGGCGCTTTCTGGCCTTTCTCGACGAAGAAAAACGCACGCGCGGCGTGGTCGACTTCGACGATCTGCTCCTGCGCACGCTGGCCGTGCTCGACGACGAAACGGTGCTCGATCGCGTGCGCGGCCAGTTCGATTTCATCTTTGTCGACGAGTTCCAGGACACCGATCGTGTTCAGGCGCGGATCATCGACCGGCTCGCGCGCGATCGTAACGGCGCGCTGGTCGACGGGCGCACGATCGTAGTCGGCGACCCGAAGCAGTCGATTTATGGATTCCGCCGCGCCGATCCGGAGACGTACGACGCCTTCACCCGCGAGCTGATCGCGCACGGCGCCGAGCATCGCAAGCTGCTCGACCAGTTTCGCAGCCAGCCGCCGCTGCTCGACGCGGTGAACGCCATCTTCGCGGAGCTGTTTGCCGACAGCGCGCGCGATCCGAATGTGTTCCGGCCGGAGTATCACCGGCTACGGGCGGCGAACGCCGATCTGAACGTAGGTCCGTCCCCCGTCACCGTCATCGACGCTCCCTTCGGCGCGCGCGATGACCGGTTCACCGCCGAGGCCGAATCGATTGCGGCGTGGATCCTGGCGCGCGGCGGCGATTTGCGGCGCTTCGCGCTTCTCTTTCGAAGAACGACCAAGCTCGACGACTACCTCGATGTCTTCGAGCGGCGCGGCATCCCGTACGTGCTGCCGCCGACGCGTCTCTTTCTCGACCGGCCGGCACCGGTCGATCTGCTGGCGGTGCTGCGCGCCATCGCCTTCCCGTTCGATCGCGGCGCGGAAATCTCCGCCGCGCGAACGCCGTACTTTGCGCTGACGGATGCGGAGATCGTGCGGCGCGACGATCCCTACGCCGCGTTCCTGACCGTGCTCGATTCCCTTCGCGCCGCGTCGCAGCATCTCACCGTCGCGCAGCTCATCGACCTGGTCATTCGCACCTGCGGGATCGAGAACGTCTACGCGGCCGCGGCCGACGGAACGCGATCGATGCGGCACCTCGAGCACGTTCGCGCCATCGCCTTCGCTTACGACCAGCGCATCGGCGGCTCGGTGCGCCAGTTCGTCGATGAGATCTCGCGCCGGCGCGGCGACCCCGACGAGATGGAGCCGTCGCTGATCGACGAAGCCGGCGACGCCATCCGCATCCTCACCGTGCACGCGGCCAAGGGGCTGGAGTTCGACACGGTCATCCTTCCCGATCTGGAGTTTCCGCTGAAGTCGGCGGAGATTTTCCTGGTCGACGATCCGCGCAGTCTGGTGTTGCGCGGCCAGGTGGAGACGCTCTCCGCGCACTACGGCCGCGCCGGCGACGCGCCGCTGAAGGAGATCGGCAGCCGGCGCGAGGAGGCGGAGACGCGGCGGCTTTTCTACGTCGCTGTCACGCGCGCAAAGTCCGAGGTCGTCTTCGTGACGAACGCGAAACCGCGGAAGGAAGGCTTCGCGCGCTATGTCGAACAGATCTTCGATCTCCCCAACGCGCCGTGGCCGCTGGAGCACGGGCGCGCGATCAAGACGATGACCATCGGCGGCGATGACGTGCCGATCGCCTTCGAGCGCATGGCCACCGAGGGAACGGGGACGCGCATGCGCAGACGGCTGGCGGATGCCGCGCTCGAAGCGGAGCTGGCGTCGCTGCCGGCCGTCGAGCCGTCGCTTCCCGCGCCGGTATCGCTCCCCGAGGCGCTGCTGCGTGGCGACGTGCTCATTCGCCGCGCCTCATCGCAGAAACGCGGCGCCGGAATTCTGCTGCATCGCATTCTCGAAATCTGGGACGGCCATTCGCCGATCGATGCGCTGGTCACCGCTTTGGCCATCGAACAGGGAGCGGAGGCCGCGACGACTGCGCTCGTTCGCAAGCGGCTGGCGACGGTGGCGAAATCCGACACCTTCCGCCGCATCGCAAGCGCCGAGACGCTCGGCCGCGAGCTGCCGCTGCTGACCATCGCCGGCGAGCGCCGCATCGACCGGTATCTGCGCGAGAACGATGTCGATCTGATCGTCGACTACAAGAGCGGCCAGCCGTCGGAACGGCGCATGGCACTCGATCGTGAACAAGTCGCGCAGTACTGCCAGGCCATGACCGCAATCAGCGGGCGTCCGTGTCGAGGATTGCTCTGGTACATCGATGTGGATGTCGATCAAGCAATCGAAGTGCAGGCGTAGCGCCATCGGCTCGATGGCTGGATCGCCGCCGGGCCGGCGGCGCTACGCTTCCGAGCAATAATCCCCCACCATGCCGTTGTACAAAGTCGCACTCCTTTCCTTCGTCGCCCTGGTCACCATGGTCAACCCGCTGGCCGTCGCGCCGTCGTTCATCGCGCTGACCGATGGCGCGTCGCGAAAGACGCGGGCAAACGTCGCCCTCGTGGCCGGCGTTTCGTGCATCGCCGTGCTCACGGTCTTCTTCCTGGCCGGCAACTACGTCTTCAACTTTTTTGGCATCACCGTGCCGGCGTTTCAGATCATGGGAGGCGTGCTCTTTCTGACGAACGCGTTGCGCAGCCTGATCGCCGATGACCGGCGCGGATTCAACATCGGCAGAGAGAAACGGATCGAGCACAGCGACGTGGAGAAGGCCGACATCGATCCGTCCTCGATCGCCATCGTTCCCATCGCCGTGCCGATGCTCTCCGGACCCGGCGCGATCACCTCGGTGATGGTGCTGGTAAACCTCTATCCCGAGATCGAGCAGCGCCTGGCGGTGATCGTGGCCATCGTTGCCGTCGGGGCCATCTCTTGGCTGGTGCTGCTCTCCGCGCTGCCGCTCTCGCGCATCATCGGCGACCGCGGCCGCGCCGTCTTCACCAAGATCATGTCGCTCCTCCTCGGCGCCATCGGCATCCAGTTCATCATCAACGGGCTGAAGCCGGTGGTCATCGAGATCATGAAAGCGGCGGGATAGTCGATTAGTCGACTAATCCACTAATCTACTAACCCACATGTTCATCGGACACAACGCCGTCGGCTTCGCATCCAAGAAGCTCGCTCCGAGAACGTCGCTCCTGCTGCTGATGGGCGCGCCGATGCTGCTCGATCTTCTCTGGCCGGTTTTTCTTCTCCTCGGCATCGAGCACGTGCGGATTTCGCCGGGAGTAACGCGACTCACGCCGCTCGATTTCTACGACTACCCGTGGTCGCACAGCCTGTTGATGGCAGCAGTCTGGTCGATCGTCGCCGGAGTGCTGTACTTCGCCGTCACTCGCTACAAGCGCGGCGCGATCGTCCTCGGCATCGGCGTGATCAGCCACTGGGTCCTTGATTACCTGACCCATCGCGCCGACCTGCCGCTCTGGCCCGGCGGACCGAAAGTCGGTCTTGGGATGTGGAACTTTCCGGTGGCGGAGATCGGAGTCGAGGCGGCGCTCTTCGCCATCGGTGTGGCGATCTATCGCAGCGCTACGAGGCCGCGCGATGCCGCCGGCAACATCGCCTTCTGGATTTTCGTGATCCTTCTCGGCGCGATCTTCACCGTCAACGCCGGCGGGACTCCGCCGCCGAACGTACGCGTGCTGGCGTGGATGGCGCTCTCGATGTGGCTGCTGCCGCTGTGGGCCGGCTGGTTCGACCGGCATCGCGACATACAATCGGCGCCATGAAAAAGCGCATCCTCTTTCTCTGCACCGGCAACGCCGCGCGGAGTCAGATGGCCGAGGGACTGATGCGGGCGTTTCATGGAGACGAGGTCGAGGTGGTGTCGGCAGGGTCGCGCCCGGCTGGCTGGGTCCATCCGCTGGCGATCGGAGCGCTCGCCGAGATCGGCATCGACATCAGCGACGCGCAGTCGAAATCGGCAGAACCGTTTCTCGATCAGAAGTTCGACGCCGTCGTCACCGTCTGCGACTCCGCCGCGCAGGATTGCCCTCTCTGGCCCGGCGCAGCGCGGATCGAGCACTGGCCGATCGAAGATCCGACGTTCGGAGTTGGAAGCGGAGCGGAGAGGTTCGCTGCTACTCGCGATGAATTGAGGCGGCGGATTGAGGAGCTGATGGAAGACAGTGGATTAGTCGATTAGTGGATTCGTAGATTAGGACGGCGTCGGCCAATCCACTTTCTAATCTACTAATCCACTAATCTCCTCGAATCACGGCGACAACCTCTCCACCACCCAATCCTTCACATCATTCCGAAGCCGGTACCAGAAACGGTCGTGCAGACGGTCCGTGCGGCCCTGCCAGAATTCGAAGAGCAGTGGGATGACGCGGTAGCCGCCCCAGTGCGGAGGACGGGGAATGGGGACGTCGCGATAGGTCGTCGACAGCTCCTCGAAACGGGCGTCGAGCGCGCCGCGACCGGCAAGGACGCGGCTTTGTTCCGAGGCCCAGGCGCCGAGCTGGCTGCCCCGCGGGCGCGTGGCGAAATACTCGTCGGACTCTTCCTCGGTCGTGCGCACCACCGCTCCTTCGATGCGCACCTGCCGTTCCATCTGCTGCCACCAGAACACCAGCGCCGCGCGCGGGTTGTCGTGGATCTGCTTGGCCTTGCGGCTGCAGTAGTTCGTATAGAACGCGAAGCCGCGATGATCGAACGATTTGAGAAGGCAGACCCGCGACGACACTTCCCCATCGAGCCCGGACGTGGCCACGGTCATGGCCTCGGGCATGATCACGTTCGCGGCTTTGGCGGCGTCGAACCATCGCCCGAACTGCACGAATGGATCGGAATCGAGATCGGTCTCCAGCAGCGGCGTCACGAGAACGGAAGATATCGCACGCTCACGCCGGCGGGTACCACTGATACAGAAAAAAATAGACGATCACGCCGGTCACCGAGACGTACATCCAGAGCGGAAAGGTCCAGCGGGCGATGCGGCGATGCTGCGCCACCCGCATCTTCAGCCCGTTGCGCACCGAGAGGATGGCCATCGGCACGATGGTGATGGCCAGAATCGTGTGCGAGATCAGAATCGAAAAATAGAGCGGACGCACCCAGCCGGTGGCGGTGAAGCGCGTGACCACCCCATGCCGCAGGATGTGGTTGAGAACGTAGCAGGCCAGGAACACCAGCGACGTCACACACGCGGCCAGCATGAACCGCTTGTGCATCTGAATCTTGCGCTGGCGGATGAGGATGTAGGCGATGAGCAGCAGCACGCCGCTGGTGCCGTTGAGGGTGGCGTTGATGGCGGGGAGGACGGTCTGCATCGGTGGCGGACTGTAGCAGATGGGGTGCGAAGCGTAGCGCCGATCAGTCCTCGCGCAGCAGCTCGTTGATCACGCCCGACACGTGCGTCACCGCATCGTCATTCGTGGCCGCGTAGTAGTCGCGGATCACGCCCTTCTTGTCGGCGACGACGAACTTCACGCTGTGCAGGATCGACTCGTTCGACACATCGGTGGCGTCGCCGGCGGCGAGCTTGAAGCCATTGATGGAGAGGTCGACGATGGTCTTGCGGTCGCCGGTGAGGAACATCCAGCGCGGATCGTTGCGGGCGTACATGGCGTAGCCGCGCAGCACCTCCGGACTATCGCGGATGGGATCGACGCTGATGGAGACGAAGCGCACCGGGGCATCCTTCGGGATCTTCTTCGTCAGCTTCTGCATCGTGGCCGTCATCATCGGGCAGGTGCCGGAACAGTGCGTGAAGATGAAGTCGTAGACCACCACATGCCCCTTCATCTCGCTCATCGCCACCGGCTTGCTGGCCTCGTTGACCAGCCTGGCTTCGGGGATGGGAAAGAGTTTCGGGAGATCGGATTCGTGGTGACAGGCGAGCGTGAGGAGAATCGCGGGAAGGAGGAGGCGCCGGGACATCGGCGCGAAGGGTAGCACGTGATATGAGTGCGCGGTCATGACCTCGAAGCTGGAAAAGAAAATGGTGGTGATCACCGGCGCGTCGAGTGGCATCGGCCGCGCGGCGGCGCTGGAGTTCGCCCGCCGCGGCGCGAATCTGGTGCTGGCCGCGCGCCGCCAGGAACTGCTCGATGAAGTGGCCACCGCCTGCCGCGCCCTCGGCGTCGAATGCCGGACCATCGTCACCGACGTCACCCTGCGCGCCGATTGCGAGCACCTCATCGACGTCAGCGGCAAGGTCGACGTCCTGGTCAACAACGCCGGCTTCGCCATCTTCGATCCGATCGAATCGGCGAAGCCCGACGACCTCGAGTCGATGATGCAGACGAACTACTTCGGGACGGTGTGGTGCACGCAGGCGGTGCTGCCGCAGATGCTGGCGCGGCGCAACGGCACGATCGTCAACGTGGCCTCGATCGCCGGGATCATGGGGTACGCGCGGATGGGCGGCTACTGTGCAACGAAGTTCGCCCTGATGGGTTTCTCCGAGACGCTGCGCGACGAGGTCCTCGGGCGCGGCGTGCGCGTGGCCATGGTCTGCCCCGGCACGGTGGAGACGCAGTTCTTCGTCAAAGCCGAGCGCGGAAAGATGCCGGGAGCCTCGCGGCTGATCCTGGCCATCAAGCCGGAACATGTGGCGCGCGTCATCGTGAAGTCTGCCGAGGATGGGAAGTACCGGAGAATCCTTCCGGTTGGAGCGGCCTTGTTCATGCGACTGAAAGAAGCCTTCCCGCGATTCGCGCACATCCTGATGCGCCGCGTCTCGTCAGTGGTGGAGAAGCACTGATGATGAAGGGGAAGGCTCCGATCACGAAGACGCTGCTGGTCATGATCGCGGTGGTCTTCGCCTTCGAAGTGCTCACGAACGCGTACACCAGCGACGAGCGGATGATCGCCCTGGGGGCAATCGTTCCGGGCCTGGTGCAGCGGGGCGAGTTGTGGCGGCTCATCACCTCGATGTTCCTCCACGGCGGCTGGCTGCACTGGCTGGCCAACTCGTGGGCGCTCTACCAGCTGGGAACGTTGTACGAAGTCCTCTTCGGCTCGAAACGTTTCACGCTGATCTACTTCTCGACCGGCATCGTCGCCGGCTTGGCGAGCTCGATGTACAACCACGGACCGGCCGTCGGTGCCAGCGGCGCCATCTTCGGCATCCTCGGCGCCTTCATCTTCTCGATCCGCCGCTCGCCGCTCTATCGGAACCAGCCCTGGACCCGCAACCTGATCGCCCAGTTGGTCTTCTGGATCGTGGTCAACATCGCCATCGGCTACTCATTGCCGTTCATCGACAACGTCGCGCACATCGGCGGACTGGTCTCGGGCCTGATCATGGGATTGATCCCGCATCGCATTCCGCCTCCGCCGCCGAGCGAGAGCGTGATCGATGTGGGCCCTCAATAGAAAAGCTTTTTCACCACAGAGACACAGAGACCACAAAGGTTTTCTCTGTGTCCTCTGTGGCTCTGTGGTTGAAGCTTTTCAGCTACGACGCAACACCAGCCGCAGATCCTGCCCCCCGAAGATCCGCTCGTTCAGCGCATGGACCAGCGCACGAGTCTCGTCGCTCGGAGCCACAAACCGATTCGCGGAGGGGAACGGATGGATGGCCCGAATGTCATCGATCGCAAACCCGTACTCGCGGCCGAGCAGCGTCAACGCCGCGGGATGGCGCGGCGCGAGGTGCGTCGGATCGCGCCAGAAGTCGGATGCGCTGACCGCCAGCGATTCCGCATTCGGCGTCTCGATGATCAGCAATCCCCCCGGACGCAGCACCCGCGCGGCCTCGGCGAACAGCGCGAAGAGCGCGTCGACAGGAAGATGCTCGACGACGTGCATGGCCACGATCGTTCCGATCGAGGCATCGGCGATGTTCGCGAAACATCCCGGCACTCCGGCGACTGTTGCCTCGATCCCGCGCGCAACCAGGTCCGCGACCGAACGCTCATTCGTATCGAACCCGCGCGCGGCGATGCCGGCATCGCGGCAGGCGATGAGAAACTCGCCGCGTCCGCAGCCGGCGTCGATGACAGGCGCTTGCGCAAGCGCAACGTAATCGGCGACATCGACCGGCCCGCGCAGCCCATCCTCGAGACGCCGGTAGAGAAAATCGGAGGCGGTCGACGGCGACGCCACCACCGGATTGGTGACATCGCGCACGCGCACGGCTACTGTCTCGATCTTCTGGTCGAGCGCGGCGATCAGCGAATCGTTGCGCTTCGCCGCGATCGGGATCAGGTCGTGGATCTTCTTCAGCTCCGCGGCCAGCGACTCATCGGCGGCGCGGACGTCCCGCTGCACGTTCTCGACGTCGCGCTTCAGATCGTCGCGGATACGGCCGGCGTCGGCGCGCAGATCGTTGACCAGATCGAGCAGGACGACGTTGAAGTTGCGCTGCCGCTCCTCCTCCGCTTCGACCGACCGATTGACCAGCCGCCGGAGAAATCGGAAGAGAAAATCGAAACGCGAGGGACGCGGGCGGAAGCGGCGGTCGTTCTGCCAGACGTCGCGCCAGCCCTCGGCACCCGACGGCGGCGCATCGACAAAACGGTCGTCGCTCATTGGGTAGTGAGGATACCGCAGCAGAAAGCCTGGGAGCGCGGGCGCTCCCAGGCTCGTAGAAACCTACGCTTCTGCTTCTGCTGCTTCGGGCTCCGGAGCCGGAGCCGCCTTCGGCGCTTCTTCGATGATCGATTCCTTCCCCTCGGGGACGACTTCGACCTGAATGTGCGCGGCCACTTCGCGGTGCAGGCGTACCTCGACGTCGTGAATACCGACGCTCTTGATCGGATGCGCCAGCTCGATGCGGCGCTTGTCGACATCGATGCCCTTCTTCGTCAGTGCATCGGCGATGTCGTTCGACGTCACCGAGCCGAAGAGGTTGCCGTGATCGCCGACGCGCTTGTGGATGACGATCTTCGTCCCCTTCACGCTGTCGGCTGCTTTCTGCGCCGCGGCTTTTTCCTGGTCGCCGAGCGCAGCCCACTTCTTGCGCTCCTGCTCGATCGACTTGAGGTTACCGGGCGTTGCTTCGCGCGCCAGCTGTTTGGGCAGCAGGAAATTGCGCGCGTAGCCATCCTTGACCGTCACGACGTCGCCGCGGCCGCCCAGGCCGCGGATTTCGTCAATGAGAATGACTTTCATCTGAATGATCCTTTCGATTGAAATGTCGGAAATCGAAAAACGAGTCGAACAGCCCCGCGATGCATAGCAGGAGCGGCGAGATGCCGGTCAGCGTCAGCAGGCCGAGAAGCGTCCAGGCGAACAGCGATCCCATCACTCCCGCTCCCGTTGCCGCGACGAACGATCGGAAGATCGCCAGCCCCTGCAGGAAGTAGAGAAACGCGGCCACCGCCAGAACGTTCGCGCCGATCTGCTGCGCCATCCCGCTGGCCAGCGGCGAGAGACCGCCGATGACGAACGCGAAGAGCAGCCACTCGGGGAGCGAGAGATAACGAAAACGATAGGGAGTCGTTGCCACCGCGGGAGCGACACGCCGCAGCGCAACGTCACGCCAGGCCCGGAGCCGTCCGAGCATGACCAGGCTGAAAACGAACACGATCGTGACGTCGATCAGCAGAAACGCCGGCAGGCAATAGCTGCCGATGTCCAGCCACTTCCGGAGAAGTGCCACGGCATCGGGAGGCAGACCCGCCTTCTGATACGCCACCACGAGCTTCGTGATCGTGTCGTGCGCGTCGGCGACCTGCGCTGCGTACGGCGAGGAGCCGGCAGCGGTGCGCATGATCAACTCCGTCGCCGCGAGCCCGACGATGCTGAGCAGCAGCGCGGAGAGCAGCACGCGGCCGAACTTCTCGCCGCGCTCCACCAGCGGCAGAAGAACGACGGCCGGCACGGCCACGCCGAGGAAAAGACCCAGCACATAGCCGTAGATCCGCGACGCCTCGGAGGCCGCCCCGGCGATCGCCGCCGGATAGTAAAAAGCCGCCCCGAGCGCGCCGGCGAGAACGAGCAGCAGCCACGCCGCGCGCCGTCCGTTGCGGATCCCGCAATGGAACAGCGACGCCGGAATGAAGACGAACAGCGGCGACACGAACATCAGCGCGGTGACGATGGTGTAGCCGGCCATGCTGCGGACCAGCTTCCCGAACGACCGCACCGGTATCGCCACCGGCTCGTCATGCTGCAGAGACGTCTCGATCATCTACGTGCCGGTATCAGTCCGTCGCGAACGGAAGCATGGCCGCGATGCGGGCGCGCTTGATCGCGTTCTGGAGTTTGCGCTGATGCAGCGCGCACGTTCCGGAGATGCGGCGCGGAAGGATCTTGCCGCGCTCCGGGATGAACTGCTGCAGGGTCTTGATGTCTTTGTAGTCGATGTACTCGAGCTTCTCGACGCAGAACTTGCAGACGCGCTTGCGGCGAAAGAAGAACTTCTTCTTGCCGCCCTGCGCTCCGCCAGGTCCGCCGGAGCCGCCGCGGCCACCGGAATCGCGGCCACCGCCGCCACCACCAGGTCGTCTCATTTCAGTTGCCATGTTGGTCTCCTTTCCTTATTCAACCGGCGCCGTTTCGTCGGGCGCGGGCGCTTCCACGGCCTCGGCAGACGCCGCGGCGGGAGCCGAGCCGCCGGCCGCGAACGACGGGGCCGGACGGAGGCGTTCCTTCTTCGGATTGCGCTTGGCCAGCTTCTCGGCGCGCTTGTGGTCGAGATCCGTGCGCACGATCATGTGGCGCAGGATCCGGTCCGAGTTTTTCATCCGGCGGTCGAGCTCATTGAGCCCACCCTCGGTCTCGAACACCAGGAGCTGGTAATTGCCTTCGTTGAACTTCTGGATGGGATACGCGAGACGGCGGCGGCCCCACGCTTCTTCATGCGTGAGTTTCGCGCCTGTCCCCTCGGCGATCCGCTTGAACTCTGTCGAAAGCGTGGTCGCCTCTTCCTCCGGTACCTGCGGAGAAAGGATGAACAGGACTTCATAAGTCCTCATAAATCCTCCTTCTGGCCTAGCGGAGCCTCGCCTTCTGCGATGGCTCAAGGAGCTGCCCAGATTG